>Ga0105251_10000243_pt1 | contig 54787 bp, 49 predicted proteins | sample KBSS64metaG_FD_80424 | JGI IMG/M metagenome (GOLD analysis project Ga0105251, IMG submission 80424) | Switchgrass rhizosphere microbial communities from Kellogg Biological Station, Michigan, USA - KBS S6-4 metaG | ecosystem: Host-associated > Plants > Roots > Rhizosphere > Soil | place...
ATCTACCGGCTCGGCTACGACAACGTGGGCGGCCCGTCTCTTGACCGCTGGGACGAGGTGATCCCGATGCTGATGCAGTCGTGCGCCGGCCCCAACTGCACCGGCCACCCACACAGCGAGGAGTGCCGGGCTGAGTATGCGCGGTGTTTGAATGGACAGGAGAAGAACGATGAGCAGTAAGTGGCAGCCGATTGAGACTGCGCCGCGGGACATCAGTATCGACCTCTATGTCTATGCGGAATCGCACGCGGGACGTCACTCATTCCGGGAATGCGATTGCAATTGGTCGGAAACGTGGAAATGTTGGATTAACGGCCTTGGCGACCAGATCGAAGAAACAGCTACGCACTGGATGCCGCGGCCTGAGCCGCCGGGGCAATAGACATGACGACTATTGATAAATCCGAAAACCCCTTGGACGTTATCTCCCGTGCCTGCAACATGCTTGTTTGTACTGGACACGGAAAACTGGCGGACCGGCTTCAGCTTGCCCTATCGCACGTAGAGATACTTGTAACCGCCGCAGGTGCTGGGAGCGATGAGCGTGGCGACAGAGCAGTGAGCAGCGGCCTGTGGTTTGGCCCGCAGCGAGCTACAAGGCTGAGGAATGCACTTGCACCATTCAATGCGCCGCCGGGAGGGGATGAGTGATGGTGATACTGACAACGTTTTCTGGATTTTTTATTGGCGCTATCTCAGCGATCTTCATCTATCCACATTTGCCTGACAAGTTCCAGGGGCCGCCGAACATGTTTTTCCTCACCCTATCGCTATGTCTGGCGGGGGCGATCATCGGCGCATTGCTGGGGAGCTACCTAAATGACCGGAGGGGATGATGTCTGAGCTTTGCCTATCCCGCGACGAGGTAGCCGAGCTGTGCCGCAGCCCTCAGCGTGCCCGGCAGGCGGCGTTCCTTCGCTCGAACGGGATCAAGCACTATCTGGATGCACACGGCTGGCCCGTGGTGCTTCGCAGTGCCGTGGATCCGACCGAGAAGGCGTCGGCCACCAGGCCGGCGTGGAAGTCGAACAAGGCGGCATGAAGTGGGGAGGAAGCCGACCAAGAGCGGGGCCATCCCGCGTCTGCGCCAACGCAAGCAGAAGTCCGGCGTGGTGCACTTCTATTACGACCATGGCGGGAAGCCGCGCAAGGAGACGCCGCTAGGCGCGGACTATGGGGTGGCAATAAAGAAGTGGGCGGAGATTGAACACGCCCGAGTGATCCCGGCGGCGGCTGTGCTGATGTTCCGCCACGTAGCTGACCGGTATCGCGCTGAGGTTGTGCCGGCAAAGGGGCTCAAGACCCAGCGGCTCAACAACCGGTGCATCACCGCGCTGCTGTCCTTCTTCGATGACCCGCCGGCGCCCTTTGAGTCGATCCGGCCCATCGACATCCGGCAATACCTAGACTGGCGCTCAGCCAAGGTGATGGCGAACCGGGAGGTGTCGCTGTTCTCCCACATGTGGAACTGGGCGCGCGGCAAGGGCATCACCGATCTGCCTAACCCCTGCGAGGGCATCCGCCGGAACAAGGAGAAGGGGCGCGACGTTTACGTTGAGGACGAGACCTATCAGGCGGTCTACGCGCATGCCGACCAGACGCTGAGGGATGCCATGGATCTTGCCTATCTCACAGGCCAGCGCGTGGCCGACGTGTGGAGCATGGACGAGCGCCAGCGCACTGGGGATGTCTTGGCGATCCGCCAAAGCAAGACGGAGGCAAAGCAGGAGATGGGGATTACCGGTGAGCTGGCGGCACTGCTGGATCGGATAGCGGCCCGCAAGAAGGGCAAGACATTGCGCAGCACGCGCTACATTGTTGACGCTGATGGCATGGCAATTGGCAGAGCGGCCCTGCGCTACCGATTCGACAAGGCGCGCAAGGCGGCAGGCATAGTGAAGGCCGACTTCCAGTTCCGGGACCTGCGCGCGAAGGCGGGAACGGACAAGGCCGATTCGGCTGGAGACATCCGCCAGGCGCAGATCCAACTAGGCCATACGTCGGTCACGACGACGGAGATTTACGTGCGCAAACGTAAGGGCGCCAAGACCAGCCCAACGCGCTGAAAGCAATCTTATCGAGATTTCGCTAAACCTGGCTAAGATCGATAAGGTGCCGCATGAACGTGATCGATTGCGGAGCGGTCCAGATATTGCGGAGCGCTGCAATTCCCAGAAAAGCTTGCAGGACATGGAGCGGGCGAAGGGAATCGAACCCTCGTCAGTAGCTTGGGAAGCTACAGCTCTACCATTGAGCTACGCCCGCGTTGCCGGTGCAGTCTATGCGCTGCGCCGGGGGTTGCGCAAGAAATCGGCGCGCTACGGCTCGCCGCGATCCGAGGCTGCCCATAAGCATGGACGCGAAATGCAAAAGGGGCTTCAGTCCCGACGCTTCGAAACCGAGGCGTCGGGGCTGAAGCCCCTCCCACAACAAGCATGCCGCCTTGGCGTACGCCATCGCCCCTACCCTGCCCGGCACGCGGCCGGGCAAGGCGGGCGACGGCGGCGGTGCTTAGAAGCTACCGCCGAAGTTCACGAACAGCGAGGTGTCGTGTGCGCGGTTCTGGCCGGTGGTGGCGGCGATGCCGACGTTGCTCTCCAGGCCCCACAGCTTGGTCCGCGCGCCCAGCACCACCGAGGCGTAGTTGCGATCGAAGTTCAGGCCCGGCACCGCATAGCCGCCGAGGTCGGGCATGGTCTGCAGCCACGCGGTGGCTTCCTCGCCCTTCTTGAACTCGTGGTCGTAGGTCGCCTGCAGGTACGGCTTCACCGCGCCCAGATCCAGGCCGGCCTTCCAGCCGATGCGGCCGACCAGCGACTCGACGTCCTGATCGAAGTAGCCCAACGCGCTGGAGTTCGGGTTGCTCTCGCTATAGCCGTCGAGCTTGACCTTCTGCCAGATCGCCGCGGCCACCGGGCCGTGCTTGAACGTGCCTTCGCCGAACTCGTAGCCGCCCTGCAGCGCCGCGGTCAGGTTGCTGCCGTCCGGCGAGCCCTTGTGGTCGATGGTGGCCGGGCCGAGGTTGACCTTGCGGGTGACGTCGTAGCTCAGCCAGGTGTAGCTGACCTGGGCGTTGACCCAGGCATGCTCGCCGTACCAGCCGGCGAAGCCGCCCAGGGTGCTGTCGTCCTGGGTGTAGTCGCCGCCGCGGTTGCCGAAGTCGGCATCCACGCGACCGAAACCGCCGAAGCCGCCGAACACCCAGTCGCCGCGGGACCAGTCCACACCGAACAGGCCGGCCGGGGCCAGACCGTCGTACAGGTCGCCGTGCTGGTAGCGCTGCATGTCGCCGCGCAGGTTGCCCCACCAGCGCACGCCGTCTGCCTCCGGGCGGCCATCGACGTGCCAGGCGACCTGGTCGGCGCGCGAACGGCCGGTGACCGCGGCAGAGTGGGTCAGCACCTGCTGCAGGCGCGGCGCTTCCAGGATCGACAGCGCGTACTGCGCCAGCAGTTCGTGGGTGCGGCCGGTGGGATGGATGCCGTCGGCGAACACGTAGCTGTCGGCGGCGTCGGCGCTGACGTAGCTGGTCGGGTTGCAGGTCAGCGACTGCGAGGTGATCTGCGGCTGGCAGGCGGTGCCGGTGACGTTGCTGAAGCCGTAGGTGCCGGGGCTGGCGACCACTTCCTGCAGCAGGTGGAAGGTGTCGACCGGGATCACCCGCAGCCCGGCGCTCTTCAACCCGGAGAACAGCGCGGTGTTGTAGCTGCTGGCCAGCGCGGTGCCCTGCGCCATCATCGCCGCGCCGCCGGCGCGGAAGCGCGGAGTGATGCCGACGTCGGGAATGTTGCTGACCATGACGTAGCGCGCGCCGGCGTTCTGCAGGCTGGCGACGATACCCACTTCCGCGGCCACGGCATTGCCGATGGTGGCCTGCACCGGCGCGCCGCCGGCGATCGCGAACAGGTCGTTGGCGCCGCCCCACACGCTGTACAGCGCGTTCGGATCGGCCTTGCCGCCGTTGGCGGCCAGGTAGTTGGCGGTCTGCGTCGCCAGCGACGGCGCCACGCCCAGCGCGCTGGGGTTGGCCACGCCGACGCGGGCATTGCCGGCGGCGTAGTTGTCGCCGATCTGGCCATTGCCGTTGGCATGGCCGTTGGTGCCGTAGTAGTCGGCCACGTACTGCGCCCAGACCCAATCCGGATTGGTGGTGAACTGGCCGGTCACCGCCTGCGCCGAGGCCGGCAGCAGCGGCCGGTAGTAGCCGGCGTCGGTCAGGCTGTCGCCGATGAACACGGTGCGGCTGTAGGTGGGCTGCGCGAACGCGGGCGCGGCGGCGAGCACGATCGCGGCGGCCAGCAGCGAGCGGAGTGGACGGATGGACGAAGTCATGGATGCCCTCCCGGGCGATTACGGTGATGAAGGTGACTCGGGTACGGCAGAACATACGCAGCCGCATGGCGGGCATGATTCCACCTCTGCCCGATGCGCTCACGTTGCACTGCCGCAATACGTCGCGTACAAGGCGGCGCACGTTGCACAATGATGGCATGAACATCGAATTGAACGGGCAACCGCGCACGCTGCGCGCCGACACCACGGTCGCCACCCTGCTGCAGGAAGAGGGCCTGGCGCAGCGCCGCGTCGCGGTCGAGGTCAATGGCGCGATCGTGCCGCGCGGCGCCCATGCCGGGCACGCGCTGCACGACGGCGACCGGGTCGAGATCGTGCACGCGCTGGGCGGCGGCTGAATCCGAGCGCGGCGCGCGGCGCACGCCGGCTCGGCAGCGCCGCGGCGATGGGCGATAATCCGGCGATGAACGCTCCCGCCCCCCACGACGCGCTGGTGATCGCCGGCAAACCCTACCGTTCGCGCCTGCTCACCGGCACCGGCAAGTTCGCCGATCTCGAACAGACCCGCCTGGCCACCGAGGCCGCCGCCGCGGAAATCGTCACCGTGGCGATCCGCCGCAGCAACATCGGCCAGAGCCCGGGCGAACCCAACCTGCTCGACGTGCTGCCGCCGGAGCGCTACACCATCCTGCCCAACACCGCCGGCTGCTACACCGCCGAGGACGCGGTGCGCACCTGCCGGCTGGCGCGCGAACTGCTCGACGGCCACACCCTGACCAAGCTCGAGGTGCTGGGCGACCAGCGCACCCTGTTCCCGGACGTGGTGCAGACCCTGAAGGCCGCCGAGATCCTGGTCGCCGACGGCTTCGAGGTGATGGTCTACACCAGCGACGACCCGATCCTGGCCAAGCGCCTGGAAGAGATCGGCTGCGTGGCGGTGATGCCGCTGGCCGCGCCGATCGGCTCCGGGCTGGGCATCCAGAACCGCTACAACCTGCTGGAGATCATCGACAACGCCAAGGTGCCGATCATCGTCGACGCCGGCGTCGGCACCGCCTCGGACGCGGCGATCGCGATGGAGCTGGGCTGCGACGGCGTGCTGATGAACACCGCCATCGCCGGCGCGCGCAATCCGGTGCTGATGGCCAGCGCCATGCGCAAGGCGGTGGAGGCCGGGCGCGAGGCGTTCCTGGCCGGGCGCATCCCGCGCAAGCGCTACGCCAGTGCCTCGTCGCCGGTCGACGGGCTGATCGGCTGAGGCCGCGCGCATGACCGATCCGTTCTCCAGCGCCGGCGCCAAGACCCCGCCCAAGCCCTTCACCGTCGAGGAAGGCCGCCGCCAGGTGCGCAGCTTCGTGCTGCGGCAGGGCCGCTTCACCCCGGCCCAGCAGCGCGCGTTCGACGCACTGTGGCCGCGCTTCGGCCTGGACTACAGCGGCCAGCCGCGCGATCTCGACGCCACCTTCGGCCGCAGCGCGCCCAAGGTGCTGGAGATCGGCTTCGGCAACGGCGAGGCGCTGCGCTTCGCCGCACGCCACGACCCGGCCCGCGACTACATCGGCATCGAAGTGCACGCGCCCGGCGTGGGCCGCGCGCTGAACGCGCTGGACGCCGACGGCAGCACGCATGTGCGCCTGTACCACCACGACGCGGTGGAAGTGCTGGAGCACGAGATCGCCGACGGCGCGCTCGACGAAGTGCGCGTCTACTTCCCCGACCCCTGGCACAAGAAGCGCCACAACAAGCGCCGCCTGCTGCAGCCGGCGTTCGCCGCGCTGCTGGTGCGCAAGCTGCGCGACGGCGGCCGCCTGCACTGCGCCACCGACTGGGCCGACTACGCCGAGCAGATGTGGGACGTGCTCGACGCCACTCCCGGCCTGGTCAACCGCGCCGGCCCGCGCGGCCACGTGCCGCGCCCGGACTGGCGCCCGCAGACCCACTTCGAGACGCGGGGGCAGAAGTTGGGGCATGGGGTGTGGGATTTGCTGTACGAAAAGCCGGGATTGGGGATTGGGGATTAGGGATGAAGAGCGTATCCCTCGCCATCCGAATCACCTGCATGCCAGGCACGCCAGCGGCGCGGCGGCCCGCGCTTTCCGCCGTTATCCAATCCCCAATCCCCACTCCCTAATCCCGGCCCCCAATGGACACCGCGCTGACGCTGACCACCGATATGAAGCTCGTGCTCGGGCTGGTCGGGTTCACGATGGCGATGTTCGTGTTCGAGCGCATCCGCGCCGACGTGGTCGCGCTGGTGGTGCTGGTGGTGCTGGGCGTGACCGGGCTGATCCCGCCGGAGGAACTGTTCAGCGGTTTCTCCGGTAACGCGGTGATGAGCATCATCGCCACCACCATCCTCGGCGCCGGGCTGGAGCGCACCGGCGCGCTGAACCGGTTGGCCTCGTGGCTGATGCGCCGCGCGCGCGGGGTCGAGGAGCGGCTGATGCTGCTGACCACCGCCATCGCCGGGCTCAATTCCTCGTTCATGCAGAACCCGTCGGTGATGGCGCTGTACCTGCCGGTGGCCTCGCGCCTGGCCGGCCGCACCGGCCTGACCCTGCAGCGGCTGCTGCTGCCGATCGCCGCGGCGATCGTGATGGGCGGCGCGCTGACCATGGTCGGCAACTCGCCGCTGATCCTGCTCAACGACCTGCTGCAGTCGGCCAACAACAACCTGCCCTCGGGCATGGCCACGATCGAGCCGCTGCGCATGTTCGCGCCGCTGCCGATCGGCGTGGCGCTGCTGCTGGCCTCGCTGATCTACTTCCGCGTGCGCGGCGACAAGGCGCTGATGGAAGAGGAACAACTGATCAACGACGGGGTCACCCCGGCGCGCACCGAGAGCTACTTCGCGCGCACCTACGGCATCGAGGGCGACGTGTTCGAGCTGATCGTCAGCGCCGACAGCCCGCTGGTCGGGATGACCCTGGGCGAGGCCGAGACGGTGCACGACGCGCCGCTGTTGCTGGCGCTGAAGACCGGCAACGACACGCGCCTGGCGCCGCCGGCGGACATGCGCATCTGGGTCGGCAGCGTGCTCGGGGTGATGGGCGCGCGCCAGCAGGTCGCCGATTTCGCGCAGAACCAGTTCCTGCGCCTGTCCTCGCGGCTGCGCAACCTCGGCGACCTGTTCAACCCCAGCCGCGCCGGCATCTCCGAGGCGGTGATCCCGCCGACCTCGCGCTTCATCGGCAAGAGCGCGGCCGAGCTGCGCCTGCGCAAGCAGTCCGGGATCAGCCTGCTGGCGATCAACCGCGACAAGCAGGTGATCCGCGAGGACGTGCGCAAGGTGCCGCTGCGCGCCGGCGACATGCTGGTGTTCCACAGCATCTGGCAGGACCTGGCGCAGGCCTCGGAGAGCCGCGACTTCGTGGTGGTCACCGACTATCCGAAGGGCGAGCACCGCCCGCACAAGTTCAAGATCGCGATGACCATCTTCGCGCTGACCATCCTGATCGCCTTGACCTCCAAGCTGCCGGTGGCGCTGACGCTGATCACCGGCGTGGCCGGCATGCTGCTGACCGGCGTGCTGCGCATGGACGAGGCCTACGCCTCGATCAACTGGAAGACCGTCTTCATGATGGCCGGACTGATCCCGCTGGGCTGGGCGATGGACAGCAGCGGCGCGGCCGCCTGGGTCGCCGGCCACACCATCGCGCGCCTGCCCGAGGGCGTGCCGGTATGGGCGCTGGAGATCGCGCTGGGCCTGCTGACCACCGCGTTCTCGCTGGTGATCAGCCACGTCGGCGCGACCATCGTGATGGTGCCGATCGCGGTCAACCTGGCGCTGGCCGCCGGCGGCAACCCCACCGCGTTCGCGCTGATCGTGGCGCTGTCGGCGTCCAACAACCTGATGACCGCCTCCAACCCGGTGATCTCGATGATCACCGGCCCGGCCAACTACCAGCCGCGCGAGCTGTGGCGGGTCGGCGGGCCGTTGTCGCTGATCTACACCGTGGTGGTGGTGCTGATGGTCAACCTGATGTCGATGGCGTGGTGGGACGCGTTGTAAGACGCGGCATCCTCCGTCCGTGCAGCGCGCGCGGTCGCGCGCCGCGCCGCTCAGGCCAGCACCACCTCGCCGTCGCGCACCGTCACCGCCACCGCGAGCAGGCTCTGCCCGCGGCACGGCCCGGACACGCAGACACCGTGCTGCAGTTCGAATGCGGCGCCATGCGCGGCGCAGACCACATGCCCCTCGCGGCTCTTGAGGAATTGCCCGGGCGCCCAGTCGAGCCGGCGGCCGGCGTGCGGGCACACGTTCAACCAGGCGCGCACGCCGTCGCCATCGCGGTACAGCAGCAGCGATTCGGTCGCCTCGCCGATGCGGGCTTCGGCCTCGGCCAGGTCGCCCGGCGCGAGCTGCTCCAGGCGGGCGAGTGCGGCGGAAGATGACTCGCTCATGCAAACCCGGCGACGACGCGGAAAGGGCCGCCATTCTTGCATGTCCGGGCACCGCGCCGCGGCCGCGCTTCACTTGGCGACGACATGCAAGGCCTTGACCCGACAAGTGTTAATTTTTCGCTTAACGAACTTTTCACTCCGTCACAGAAGACAGGGCCGATACTGCGCCATCGGTTCCAACTGACACAGACTTCTGCCATGCGTGCACGCGTCTTCAATTTCGACCAGTTCCGGCATGTGTTCGCGCCGCGCAAGCCGCGCCATCCGTTGGTGAAGCTGGCGGTCGGGCTGCTGGGCCTGGCGATCCTCGCGGGCCTGGTGTTCGTCAGCGTGTTCGTCGGCGCGGCGATGATCCTCGGCGGCATCGCGGTGAAGCTGCTGAGCCAGCGCGGCAAGCGCGCGGCCACGCCGCGTTCGCGCGTGGTCGACGGCGAGTATCGCGTGGTGCGCAAGCCGGCCTTGCCGCTGTAAGGCTGGGAGTGGGGAATGGGGATTGGGGAATCGTAGAAGCGGGGTTCCCTCGGCTGGTGGAATTGGGGCTGGCGTGACGCGCTAGACTGGTGCATCCGTTCTTCCGTGGATGCTGGCCGATGAAAGATCTGTTCGCTGTTGCCGAGGCGCCGCGCGTTCCCGTGCGCGGGCTGGGCCTGTTTCCGGTGCACCGCATCTACTGCGTGGGCCGCAACTTCGCCGACCATGCGCGCGAAATGGGCGCCAGCGCGCCCGCCTCCAAGGCCGAGCGCGGGCAACCGACGTTCTTCATGAAGCCGGCCGATGCGCTGGTGATCGGCAGCGACTCCATCCCCTACCCGAGCGCGACCAGCGACCTGCACCACGAGGTGGAACTGGTGGTGGCGCTGGGCCAGGATGCGCCGGCCGGGGTGCTCGGCGCCGAGGACGCAGCGTCGCTGGTGCTGGCCTACGGCGTCGGCCTGGATCTGACCCGCCGCGACCTGCAGGCCGCGGCCAAGGCCAAGGGCCTGCCCTGGGACATCGCCAAGGGCTTCGACCATTCCGCGCCGATCAGCGAGCTGATCCCGGCCGGCGAAGTGGGTGCGCTGGAGGCGCTGAACCTGTCGCTGGAGGTCAACGGCCAGGTGCGCCAGCAATCGCTGCTGGACCAGATGATCTGGAACGTGCCTGAGATCCTGCACGAACTGTCGAAATTGTTCGCGCTGCGCGCCGGCGACCTGGTGTTCATGGGCACGCCGGCCGGCGTGGCCGCGCTGCAGCCCGGCGACCGCTTCAGCGCGCGCCTGGAGAACGTGGCCGAACGCCACGGCGTCATCGTCGGCTGAGTCGCGCGCGCGGCATCGATGCGGCGTGATCGGCGAACGACGACGATTGCGCTAGGCTTGCGCGGCGGCGACCGGCCCGCGCAACGAGTGAGGAGCCTCCGATGGGCATGATCCGCGAATTCAAGGAATTCGCCATGCGCGGCAACGTGCTGGACCTGGCGGTCGGCGTGGTGCTCGGCGCGGCGTTCGGCAAGATCGTCACCGCGCTGGTGGAGAAGATCATCATGCCGCCGATCGGCATGCTCGCCGGCGGCGTGGACTTCTCGCGCTGGGCGTGGACGCTGAAGGCGGCGACGGTGGACGCGGCCGGCAAGGAAGTGCCGCCGGTGGTGATCGGCTTCGGCGATTTCCTCAACACCATCATCCAGTTCGTGATCGTGGCCTTCGCCATCTTCATGGTGGTCAAGGCAATCAACCGCATCGCGCGCAAGGAACCGCCGGCGCCCAAGGCGCCGAGCGAGGAAGTACTGCTGCTGCGCGAGATCCGCGATGCGCTGAAGCAGGATGCCGCGCCCAAGTAGTCGACTGTATGGAACACTTCGAACGCGTAAGAATTTCTTCCAAGGATCCGAATCTGTCGGAACTGGATTCCCGCGAAGGGGTGGCCATCGGTTTCTCGGAAACCGGCGCATCCCTCTGGTGCGCGATCTACGTCGATGGCAAAACATGGATGGTTCAGGAAAACGACTTGGTGCGTCTTGGCGACAAGGTGGATCCGGAAACGATTTATCCTCCTTCCACTACGTGATCGAGTTCGAGCGCACCCCGTTGCGCGACCGCAGGCAGGCCACGCGCTGCTAAGCTCGTGGCCTGCCCTGCTCGCGGAATTGCCCATGCGTCTTGCCGTCGTCATCGCCGCCCTCCTCGCCACCGCGTCCGCCGCCGCGGCGGAAAAAACCACCCGCATTCCGGACGCGGCGCTGTCCACCGCCGCGACGCTGCGCGAGCGGGCGCTGGCCGACGACACCGGCTGGAAGGTGGTCGAATCGCTGACCACCGAGATCGGCCCGCGCATGGCCGGCAGCGACGCCGATGCGCGCGCGGTGGCATGGGCCACCGCCAAGTTCAAGGCGCTGGGCTTCGACAAGGTGTGGACCGAACCGGTGACGTTCCCGAAATGGGAGCGGCGCAGCGAACAGGCGCAGGTGCTGGGCGCACACGCGCAACCGCTGCACGTCACCGCGCTGGGCGGCAGCCCGGGCGGCACCGTCGAGGCCGAGGTGGTGCGCTTCGCCGATCTGGCCGCATTGCAGGCCGCGCCGGCCGACGCGCTGCGCGGCAAGATCGCCTTCGTCGATTACCAGATGCTGCGCACCCGCGACGGCAAGGACTACGGCAACGGCGGCGCGGTGCGCAGCAAGGGGCCGTCGGAGGCGATCCGCAAGGGCGCGATCGGGTTCGTGATGCGCTCGGCCGGCACCGACTCGCACCGCGTGCCGCACACCGGCATCACCCGCTTCGAGGAAGGCCTGACTCCGGTCCCGGCCGCGGCGCTGTCGGTGCCCGACGCCAACCAACTGGCGCGGCTGGTCGCGCGCGGCCCGGTCCGGTTGCGCCTGGCACTGGACTGCGGCTGGGACGGCCAGGCCACCTCCTACAACGTGATCGGCGAGATCACCGGGCGCAGCAAGCCCAGGGAGGTGGTGGTGATCGGCGGCCATCTGGATTCGTGGGACCTGGGCACCGGCGCGATCGACGACGGCGCCGGGGTCGGCATCAGCATGGCCGCCGGGCACCTGATCGGCCAGCTCAAGCGCGCGCCCAAGCGCAGCATCCGCGTGGTCGCCTTCGCCAACGAGGAGCAGGGGCTGTACGGCGGCAAGGCCTATGCGCAGGCGCATGCCAAGGACGTGGCGCTGCACCAGATCGCCGCCGAGAGCGACTTCGGCGCCGGCCGCATCTATGCGTTCAACACCGGCTCCGGCGACGCCGCCGGCTCGCGCGAGGCGACCCGGCAGATCGCCGAGGCGCTGGCGCCGCTGGGCATCGCCTATGCGCCGGATGCCGGCGGCCCCGGCCCGGATGTGGGCCCGCTCGCCGCCAAGGGCGGCGCCTGGGCGTGGCTGGCGCAGGACGGCAGCGACTACTTCGACCTGCACCACACCGCCGACGACACTCTCGACAAGATCGACCCCAAGGCGCTGGCGCAGAACGTCGCCGCCTACGCGGTGTTCGCCTACCTGGCCGCGGAAGCGGACGGCGGCTTCGGCAGCCAGGCCAAGACAGTGGAACCGCCCAGGGAGTAAGCTGCCAGGCCTGCCGCGGGGATCGCGCAGGTTCCTTTCGCAATGCCAGGACCACGATGGGCAAACGGCAAGGTCGGACAGGCTCGGCGGTGACGCTGCTGGATGTGGCGCGACACGCGGGCGTTTCGCCGATGACCGCCTCGCGCGTGATCAACCGCCACCCGCGCGTGGGCGCGGCGATGCGCGAGCGCGTGGAGGCCTCGATCAAGACGCTCGGCTACCGGCCCAACCTGGCCGGACGCTCCTTGCGCACCGCCAGCCTGGCGCGGATCGGCGTGCTCTACAGCAACCCCAGCGCGGCCTATCTCAACCAGTTCATGCTCGGCATCCTCGAGCAGAGCAGCCTGGACGGCAGCCAGGTGCTGGTGGAAAAGAGCGACGACATGGGCAGCCAGCGCGCGGCCACCGAGCGCCTGCTCGACGGCGGCGTGGACGGGGTGATCCTGCCGCCGCCGCTGTGCGATTCGCAGCAGACCATCGCCGAACTGGATGCGCGCGGCATTCCGGTCGTCGCCGTCGCCACCGGCGCGCCGTTGCCCGGCGTCAGCTCGGTGCGCATCGACGACTACCAGGCCGCCTGCGCGATCACCCAGCACCTGATCGACCTCGGCCACCGCGACATCGGCTTCATCAGCGGCGACCCCAAGCACACTCCGAGCGCGCTGCGCAGCCGCGCGTTCTTCGACACCATGGCCGCGGCCGGGCTGCCGGTGGCGCCCACGCGCGTGGCCGAAGGCCTGTTCACCTACCGCTCCGGCCTGCTCGCCGCGACCGCGCTGCTGCACGCCACGCCGCGCCCGAGCGCGATCCTGTGCAGCAACGACGACATGGCCGCCGCCGCGGTCGCGATCGCCTACGGCCTGCGCCTGCGCGTGCCCGAGGACCTGTCGATCGCCGGCTTCGACGACACCCCGGTGGCGACCACGATCTGGCCGGAGTTGACCACCATCCATCAGCCGGTGACCGCGATGGGCCGCGCCGCGGTCGCGTTGCTGCTCGGCGAGATCCGCCAGCGCCGCGACGGCCTGCCCAACCGTGGCGTGCACCAGGTGATGAAGTACACGCTGGTCACGCGCGGTTCGACGGCGCCGCCTGCGGAGGCGGTCGCGACGCCGTAACGGGTGGCGGGCGGCGCTCGGCCTGTCTGCCTGCCGCGGAACCCGCAGACGCCGTGGCGGGTGGCGTTGGCCATTGGCCGCGACGGCGTGCCCGGTAACGGTCGGCGCGACCGAGGGAACCTCAAAAACCCTCGCGTTCGGAATCTGCGCGATAGGACATCACCGGCGTGTCCGTTTTTCTGTCGCGGCTGAAGCCGCTCCTACAGCGGCGTTCGCATTTTTGTAGGAGCGGCTTCAGCCGCGACAGGGAAATGAAGCGGTCGCGATGCCACGTCGCCCATGGAAAACGCGGCGTCCACGCCAGCGGCCGCGTCGCTCCCACCAGCGCCTTGCGCGGACCGCGCGTGCCTCGCCGCATGGCACCGGACGCAGTGTGCCGTGCGTGACTACGGCAAATCGAGCAACGCGCAGGTCTCGCGCCGCAGGCCGGTCAGCGCCTGCGCGCCGTGCTGGTCGAAACGCAACGAGGCCTGGGTCGGCGCGAACGCCGGCCACCGCGGCAGGCCGGCGACGTTGGGGTCGCCGTTGCGCGCGAACGCGGCCCAGTAGCGCTGCAGATTCAACGGCGGCTGCCCGATCGGCAGGCCCTTGAACACGAACGGCAATTCGGCGCTGTGGGTCACGCGGCCGCCGGGCGCGGCCAGATCGAACTCGTAGTGCCACACCGGCGCGTCGTGCCGCGCCTGCGCGCGCGCCACCGCCAGCGCCGGGCAGCGGAAGGTCAGGTCGGTGGCCAATTGCATCGCCGCGTCGCCGTAGCGCGGGTCGGGCGCGGCGGCGGGGCCGTGGTACGCCGCCAACACCTGCGCGGCCTGCGCCGGGTAATCGCGGCGCAACCGCGCCTCGGCGGCGCCGGCGCCACCGTAGGTCAGCTCCTGCGCGACGCTGCCAAGCAGCAGCGGCACGCGCGGCTGCGTGGCGTCGGCGAGCAGCGCCGCCGGCGCGCGCGGCAGCACGTGGCCATCGACGATGGCCTGCAGCCACACGTAGCCGTCGTCGTCCAACGCCGGCACATCGACGCCTTGCGCCGCCGCGATCACGGCATCCGCGGGCAAGCGGCGCAAGGCCGGCAGACGCTGCTTCGGCGCGACCCCGGCACGCTGCGCGATCGTCGCGCCCAGCGCCTCGTTCTCGGCCAGGCTGCGCGGCGGCAGGCCGAAGCCGGCGGTGCCGCTCTGTTCGATCGCCGCGCGGAACAGGCCGCGCGCCAGCGGCGACAACTGCAGCAGGCCTACGTCCTGCGCGCCGGCCGACTGGCCGAAGATCGTCACCCGCGCCGGGTCGCCGCCGAAGCGGGCGATGTTGTCGCGCACCCAGCGCAGCGCCGCGATCTGGTCGAGCAGGGCGTAGTTGCCGGACCCGTGCTGGCCGGACTCCTTACTCAACTCGGGCAAGGACAGGAAGCCGAACACACCCAGCCGGTACTGCACGGTGACCAGCACCACGTCCTGCTGCACCAGCGAGGACGGCAGGATGTCGGCGCCGCCGGCGACGTTGGCGCCGCCGTGGATCCACACCATCACCGGGCGCCTGGCCGCCGGGTCCAGCTGCGGGGTCTGCACTTCCACGTACAGGCAGTCCTCGCTGGAACGCCGCGCGAACGCCGTGTTCCAGCCGATCGCCGGCTGCGCGCAGTTGGGCGCCTGCTGGCTGGCATCGCGCACGCCGTGCCAGCGCGCCGGCGGCTGCGGCGGCCGCCAGCGCCGCGCGCCGGTCGGTGGCGCGGCGAACGGGATGGCGCGGAACAACACGCTGCCGTCGGCCTGGACCTGGCCGCGCAGGGTGCCCGCGGCCAGCGTCACCTGCGGCGCGGCGGCGGCGGCCGGCGGCGCGTCATCGGCCGGCGTGATCGCCGCGGCCCACGGCGCCAGCGCCAGCAGCAGGCATGCGCCCGCCGCACCTCGCCATGCCCGCCTCATCGTTGCGCTCCCGCTTGCCCGATGCGGCTGCGCCAGGCGCCGAGCAGCACCGCGGTGGCCGCGGCCACGTTGAGGCTCTCCACCGCGCCGCTGCCGGGAATCGACAGGCGCAGTTCGCAGGCCTTGGCGAAGTCGCGGTCCATGCCCTCGCGCTCGGCGCCCATCACATACACCAGGCGCGGCGGCAGCGCCGCGGCGAACACGTTCTCGCCGCCGTCCACCAGCGTCGCCGCCAGCGCGAAGCCGGCCGCGCGCAACTGCGCCAGGGCCTGCTCGGTCGCCGGCAACCGCACCAGCGGCACCGCTTCGGCGCCGCCCTCGGCCACGCGCGCGGCGGCGCCGGACAGCGCCAGCGTCGCCGTGTCCGGCAGCAGGATCGCGGCGGCGCCGAAATGCGCGGCCGAGCGCAGGATCGCGCCGAAGTTGTGCGGATTGCCGACCCCGTCCAGCCACAGCGCCAGCGCCGGACCCGGGGGCAGCGCCTGCAGCCATGCCGCCAGCGACGCGGGCTCCTCGCGCAGCACGTCGGCGACCACGCCTTCGTGATGCGCGCTGGACGCGAGCTTGTTCAGATCGGCCTCGTCCACCACCCGGTAACCGACGCGATTCGCCACGCACCACTTGAGCAGGGGTTGCAGCGCGGGGATCCGCGCCTCGGCCAGGTACAGCTTGCGGATCGCGTCCGGCCGCCGCGCGTGCACCGCCCGCACCGCGTTGAGCCCATACAGGCGCAGTTCGCCGCGATTGGCGTCGGCCGCGCGCGGGACGGCGGCGCTGCGTTCCGGCGGCGCCGGCGGGCGCGGGCCGCGTGGGCGATTGCCCCAGGGATTGTTCATCGCGGCACGCTCGACGGTGCGTCCGGCGCGCGGACGGCGGCGCGGGGGGAAGAAAGGACATGGCGCATGGGCAAGGTCTCCTGGACCGCAACGGCAACGCGCCGTCTCGGCGCGACCGGGGGATTCTCGCTCATCCCCGGGATTGGCGGGGAAAAGGCGGCGTACGCGCAGCGGAGCGCTGGCCCGGCAGAGCGAGAGTCCACGCGTCGGCGGGACCGAGGCACGGTGCGGTGGCGAATGCGGCGGCGCGCGCGAAACGCGATGCGTTGCGAGGCGCCGTCGCATCCCGGGGTCGTACGCGCGCCGCCGGGGGCGCACTGCCCATCGCGGATTTGAGTTCGATGCCACGCGATGGCCGCACGCGGAGCGGCCATCGCGGCGCACCGCGCGGCGCCAGTGGCCGTCGACGTGCGATCGGATGCGTGCCGACGCAACGCCGGGAACGTGGCAGCGCGACCCGGCCCGGTCGCGCCGCCCCGCTCCGCGCCCGCCGGCGCGCCGATCAACCGTTGCGCGGCGCCTGGTGCAGGCGTTCGTGCCACAGGTCGGCGTTCTTGATGCCCAGCGGCAGCGGATCGAACACCGGGTCCAGCCCGGCCTTCTTCTGCCGCTCGTAGTCGCGCAGCGCCAGCAGCGCCGGCTTCTGCAGGATCAGGATGGCGATGATGTTGAGCCAGGCCATCAGGCCCACGCCGATGTCGCCCAGCGACCAGGCCAGCTTGGCGTCGTGGAAGGCGCCGAAGATCACCATGCCGAGGATGCCGAGCCGCAGCACCAGCACGGTCAGCGGCCGCCGGCGGTTGCCGTTGATGTAGCTGAGGTTGGTCTCGGCCATGTAGTAATAAGCCATGATCGTGGTGAAGGCGAAGAAGAACAGCGCCAGCGCCACGAAGCCGGCGCCCCAGCCCGGCAGGATCGCGTCCACCGCGGCCTGCGCGTAGCCCGGCCCTTCCTGCACGCCGCGCAGGCCGGCGAACAGGTGCTCGCCGCCGCTGGGCGCGTAGACGTTGTACTTGCCGGTGGCCAGGATCAGGAACGCGGTCGCGGTGCACACCATCATCGTGTCGAAGTAGATCGCGAACGCCTGCACGTAGCCCTGCTTGGCCGGATGCGAGACCTCGGCCGCCGCGGCCGCGTGCGGGCCGGTGCCCTGCCCGGCCTCGTTGGCGTAGATGCCGCGCTTGACGCCCCACTCCACCGCCAGCCCGAGCAGGGCGCCGAACGCGGCATGCGCGCCGAACGCGCTGCGGAAGATGATCGAGAACATCTCCGGCACGCGCTCGGCGTTGAGCACCATCACCACCACCGCCATCAGGATGTAGCCCAGCGCCATGAACGGCACCACGATCTCGGCGAAGTTGGCGATGCGCTTGACCCCGCCGAAGATGATCACCGCCAGCAGCAGCGCGACGCCGACACCGATGCCCAGCTTCAGCGCCTGCGCCGCCGGCAGGCCCAGCCACTGGCCGTCGAGCGGGCCGCACAGCGCGCCGCCGCGGCAGGCGTTGACCACGCTGTCGGCGATCGCGTTGGCCTGCACGCCGGGCATCAGGAAGCCGGTGGCGACGATGGTGGCGAGCGCGAACAGCAGCGCGTACCACTTCAGCCCCATCGCCTTCTCGATGTAGTACGCCGGGCCGCCGCGGTAGCGGCCGTCGGCGTCCTTGACCTTGTAGATCTGCGCCAGGGTCGATTCGATGTACGAGGTGGAGGCGCCGAAGAAGCCCATCACCCACATCCAGAAGATCGCGCCCGGTCCGCCGAAGGCGATCGCGGTGGCGACGCCGGCGATGTTGCCGATGCCGATGCGTCCGGCCATCGACATCGCCAGCGCCTGGAACGAGGACACGCCGGCGTCGGACTTCTGTCCGCCGATGGTCAGGCGCAGCATTTCCACGAAGCCGCGCACCTGCATGAAGCGGGTGCGGATGGTGAAGTACAGGCCGGCGGCCAGGCACATGAAGATCAGTGCCTTGCTCCAGATCAGACCGTTCAATGCCGTGATGATCGATTCCACGCAATTCCCCGAGACCCAAGAAGGACGCCCCGCGCGCGGGGCAGTCTCGATTGTGCATGAATCGGCGCTGACTTCCGAACGCGCGTCTCACTCTGGCGCGTACAGGCGCCCGAACAGGTGCAGGTCGTGCAGGCGTCCGTGCTTGCGGATCGCGCCGCGGCGCACGCCTTCGCGCGCGAGGCCGTTCTTCTCCAGGACCCGCGCCGAGGCCGGGTTGATGTCCAGCGCGCTGCTCTCGATGCGCGACAGGCCCAGCGCGGGCACCGCCCAGTGCAGATAGGCGGCGACGATGCGGCTCATGCGCCCCTGGCCCCAGTAGCGCCGCCCCAGCCAGTAGCCCAGTTCGCCGACGTGCGCGCGCTCGCCAGCGCCGACCCGGACCGCGATGCTGCCGCAGGCCTCGCCGTCGATCTCGATCGCCAGCAGCGGATGCGCCAGGTCGATCACGCGTCCGGCCAGGAACGCCTCGCCGTCGGCGCGCGTATACGGATGCGGGAAGCGGTCGCTGAGCCCGCGCACCACCTGCGCATCGTCGGCATGGCGCAGCAGCGCCGGCAGGTCGTCGCCGCGCCAGCGGCGCAGGCGCAGATCGTCCAGGTCCAGGCGCAGATCGCGCCAGCGGTCTTCGGCAACGGCGTGCATGAGCGTTCCTCGCGATCGGCGGCACGCGCAGCATAGCGCCGCCGCCGGCGCGCAGCGGCACGCCGCTAGGCGTGCCCGCCGACCGACGGCGTTTCCGTCTCCAGTTGCTGCAGGCGCTGTTTCAACGCGTCCGGCGAGCGCGTGTACGGCGCCAGCAGCGCATAGAACGCCGGCACCACGAACAGCGACAGCAGCGTGGACACCGACACGCCGAAGATCACCACGATGCCGATGGTGGCGCGGCTGGCCGAGCCGGGACCGCCGGCGACCACCAGCGGGATCGCGCCGACCACGGTGGCCAGCGAGGTCATCAGGATCGGCCGCAGGCGCACCGCGGCCGACTCCACGATCGCCGCGCGCACGCTGCGGCCCTCGTCGCGCAACTGGTTGGCGAACTCCACGATCAGGATGCCGTTCTTAGCCGCCAACCCGACCAGCATGACGATGCCGATCTGGCTGAACAGGTTGAGCGTGCCGCCGCTGAGCGCCAGCCCGATCAGCGCGCCGAGCACGCCCAGCGGCACCGTCAGCATGATCACCAGCGGATGGATGAAGCTCTCGAATTGCGCGGCCAGCACCAGATAGACGATCAGCAGCGCCAGGGCGAAGGTCAGCAGCACCGCGCCGCCGGCCTTCTGGTACTCGCGCGATTCGCCCTTCCAGTCGATCTGCGCGTAGTCCGGCAGTTCCTCGCGCGCCACCTGCTGCGCCCAGGCGATCGCCTCGCCGAGCGGATAGCCCGGGGCCAGGCCGGCGTTGATGGTGATCGCGCGCAGGCGGTTGAAGCGGTGCAGGTTGCCCGGCTCGGCCACCTCGCGCAGGCTCACCAGGTTGGACAGCGGAATCAGCTGGCCGTTGTCGGCGCGCACGCGGATCGCGGCCAGGTCGTCCGGGCTGGCGCGGCCGTCGCGGCTGGCCTGCAGCATCACGTCGTATTCCTCGCCGTTGTCGACGAAGGTGGTGACCTGGCGCGCGCCCATCAGCGTCTCCAGCGCGCGGCCGATCTCGGTGACCGGCACGCCGAGATCGGCGGCGCGCTGGCGGTCGATCTCCACCCGCATCTGCGGGCGCGTCTCCTTGTAGTCCGAGTCGGCGCCGACCAGGCCGGGGTTGTCCGCGATGCGCGCCAGGATGCGGTCGCGCCATTGCGCGATCTCCGCGTAGTCGGGGCCGCCGAGCACGATCTGGAACGGTTGCCCACGGCTGTTGACCAGGCCGCCGCCGACCTGGGTGCGCGCGCGCACGCCGGGCAGCGCGGCCAGTTCCTGCTGCAGCCGTGCGGCGACGTCGGCGGTGGCGACGTCGCGCTGCCCCCAGTCCTGCAGGAACACGCTGACCCGCCCGGTATGCATCTCCTCGCTGGCGCCGAAACTGCCGGGCACGCGCGGGTTGGCGCGCCGGATCGGCTTGCCCTCGCCGCGGTAGCGGTCGAGGATGCGCTCCACCTGGTGCATCTGCCCGACGGTGTAGTCGAACCCCGCGCCCTCGGGCGCATCGACCATGACCTGGAACGAGCCGCGGTCCTCGGCCGGCGCCAGCTCCGAGGGAATGTAGCGCGCCAGCAGCGCGCTGGCCGCCACCGCCGCCAGCAGCAGCGCGCCGAACAGCCAGTAGCGGCCGACATGGCGCTCGAGCACGCGCCGGTAGCGGTCGCTGACGCCGCGCAGCCGCGCATCGATCCAGCCATGCATGCGGTTGGGCGTTTCCCTGGCGTGCGCCTTTAGCAGCTTGGAGGACATCATCGGGGTCAGGGTCAGCGCGACGAACGCGGAGATCGCCACCGCCGCGGCCAGCGCCACCGCCAGTTCGCGGAACAGGCGCCCGGTGTTGCCCTCCAGGAAGCCCACCGGCAGGAACACCGCCACCAGCACCGCGGTGGTGGCGATCACCGCGAAGGCGACCTGCGCGGTGCCGCGCCGCGCCGCGACCAGCGCCGGTTCGCCCAGGTCCACGCGGCGCTGGATGTTCTCCACCACCACGATCGCATCGTCCACCACCAGGCCGATGCACAGCACCAGGGCGAGCAGGGTCAGCAGGTTGATCGAGAAGCCGAACGCGTACAGCGCGATGAACGCGGCGATCAGGCACACCGGCACCGTCACCGCCGGGATCAGCGCCGCGCGCACGCTGCCCAGGAACAGCCAGATCACCACCAGCACCAGCACCACCGCCTCGATCAGCGTGTGGTACACGCGTTCGACCGAGGCATCGATGAACACCGTGCTGTCGAAGGCGACGAAGATGTTGGTGCCCTTGGGCAGGGTCTGCTGGATCTGCTGCGCGGCCGCGCGCGCGGCGCGGGCCACGTCCAGGCTGTTGGCGGTGGAGGTCTTGACGATGCCCAGGCCGACGTTGGGCACGCCGTTGCTGCGGAAGTAGGCGCGGCGCTCGGCCGAGGCCAGTTCCACCTTGGCCACGTCGCCCAGCCGCACCACGTAGCCATCCTCGCCCTTGCGCAGCGGGATCGCGGCGAAGTCGGCCGGCGTGCGGTAGCCGCGCTCCACGCGCAGGGTGAAATCGCGGTCGGCCGATTCCAGCCGCCCGGCCGGCAGCTCCACGTTCTCGCGCGCCAGCGCGGTCTCCACGTCGGCGACGGTGAGCCCGCGCGCGGCGAGCTGGTCGCGTTCCAGCCAGATCCGCATCGCGTAGCGCTGGCGCCCGCCCAGCCGCACCTGGGCGACGCCGTCGATGCTGGACAGGCGGTCGACCACATAGCGTTCGGCGTAGTCGGACAGCTGCAGCGCGTCCATCGTGCTGGAGCTCATGTTGAGCCACAGGATGGCGTCGGCGTCGGCCTCGACCTTGGCGATCTCCGGCGGATCGGCCTCGTCCGGCATGCGGTCGAGCACCCGGCTGACCGCGTCGCGCACGTCGTTGGCGGCGGCCTCGATGTCGCGGCTGGCGCGGAACTCGATGCTGATGTCGGCCACGCCGTTGGAACTGCGCGCCTCGATCGTCTCGATGCCCTCGATGCCGGCCAGCGCATCCTCCAGCACCTGGGTGATGCGGCTCTCCACCACCGCCGCCGAGGCGCCGGGATAGCGCACCTCCACCGACACGATCGGCGGGTCGATCGCCGGCAACTCGCGCAGGGTCAGCCGGCTGTACGCCATCACCCCCAGCACCACCAGCAACAGGCTCATCACCGCGGCGAACACCGGCCGGGTGATGGAGACGTCGGACAGCTTCATCGCGCGCGTTCCGCCGCGCCGCTGGCGGCGCCAGGCGGCTTGGAAGCGGTGGCCGTGGACGCGGCATCGACCACCGCCACGCCCGGGCGCAGCTTGCCGGTGCCGTCGACGACGATGCGCTGGCCGGCCTCCAGCCCCTCGAGGATCTCGACCAGGCCGCTGCGGCGCACGCCGGTGCGCACGTCCACGCGCTCGACCTTGCCGTCCGCGGCCACGCGGTACACGAACGCGTCGCGGCCGACCTGCACCACCGCGATCTCCGGGATCACCAGCGCCTGCCGTTCGGGCCGGTACAGGCGCACGTCCATCAGCATGCCCGGGCGCAGCGCGCGGTCGGCATTGTCGAAATCGGCGCGCACGGTGATCGCGCGGGTGGCGCTGTCCACGCGCGCGTCGATGGTGCTGACCGCGCCCTCGAAGCTGCGCCCCGGATACGCCACGCTGGCGCCGCCGACCTTGTCGCCGACCGACACCGAGGCCATCGCCGCTTCCGGCACCTGGAAATCCACGTAGACCCGCGCCACGTCGTCGAGGGTGGCGATGGTCGCGTCCGGGGTCAGCAGCGAGCCCGGGCTGATCTGGCGCAGGCCGAGCACGCCGGCGAACGGGGCGCGCACGCTGCGGTCGCCGATGTCCGCGCGCATCTGCAGCACGCGCGCCTCGGCGGCGTCGCGCAGCGCGCGCTGCGTGTCCAGTTGCGCGCGCGAGACCAGTTGCCGCCCGACCAGCTCGCTCTGCCGCCGGTACAGTTGCTCGGCTTCGGTGAAGGTGGCCTCGGCCTCGCGCAGCGCGGCCTGCTGGCCCTGCCCGCGCAGCGTCACCAGCGGCGTGCCCGCGGCCACTTCCTGGCCGCTCTCGAAGTGCACCCGCTCCACGATCTCGCTGACCTTGGCGGTCAGCGTCACCGACTCGCGTGCCTTGACCGTGCCCAGCGAGGACAGGCTGTCGCTCCACGGCCGCGGCGCCACCGTCTGCAGGGTCACCGGGACCGCGTCGGCGGACGTGGCCGGCGCGGGCGGTTTGCCGCAGCCGATCAGCACGATGGACAGCGAGACGAGGCACGCCAGGCGGACGCCGGCGCGTGGTCGGTGCAGCATGGGGATCCCGGGCGCGTGAGGTCGACCCCAGTGTAACGGCGCAGCGTGACGGACGTGGACACGCCACGGCATGACCAACGACCCTTGCCGGCGCGCTACGCCGCGCCGCGCCGCGACCGGCGCGCCGGCGGGCGGCGCGCCGGCGGGCGGCGTTGGCGTCGCGTCGCGTCGCGGCTCAGCCCGGCGCGGGCCCGCGGCGTCGGGTGAAGAACGGATAGGCCGCCATGAATGCCAGCGCCGCGGCCGTGCCGAGCAGCGCGCGCACGCCCTGGCCCAGGCCGTGCGGAATCCGCCATTGCTGCAGCGCGCCGTCGTACCAGGTCAGTTGCAACAGCAGCAGGCCGAACAGCACCATCGGCACGCCGAACACCAGCCAGGCGAACACGCGCAGCGCCGGCTTGGTCCGTCGATCCTGCAGCTTGCCGACGATCTCGGTGGTGGCCAGGTGGTACTGGAACGGGTCGGTGGTGGAATGCAGCGGACGCTGCGTCGGCGCCGGTTCCGGACGCACCGGCTGATCGGTCACCTGTTCCGCCGGCGCCGGCGCCACCAGTTCGGCCACATTGGTCTTGGCCAGCAAGGCCTGCATCTTCGGATCCACGCGTTCCCCCTGGACGTCGTGCGGCCGCCGCGCGCTGCGCGCCGCGACCGCGAGGGCACGGCCTCCGGAGCGGCCGCCCCGGATACCCACCGCATCCCTGCCGGCATAGCATGCGCAGCCTGGCGGCCGCGGGCAACCGCGACCTGCGCGACGGGGCCTCGGCGCGGGCGCGCGACGCCGTCCCGTGCCTGCCGCAACGCGCTGCACAGCCGGATCGTCCCGGTGGTCTGCGCCAGGCCGCGATCGGCGCCGCTGAGCTGCCGCAGGCGCGGCGCGAAGAACGCCTGCAGGCGTTCGGCCTCGGCCACCGCGCAGCCGCCGGACGCGGCCAGCGCCGGCAGGCGGCCGCCATCGAAGGAGCCGGACCGCGCCACCAGCCGGTCGACGTTGGCGGTGTACCAGGGCCACCTCGAGGCGTGGGTCGCGGCATCGCCGTGCGCGTCCATCGGCAAGGTCGCCATCTCGCCGACCTTGACCGCGTCGGTCAGCGCGAAATCGCGCACCTGCTGCACTTGCCGCCGATCGCGCACCTTCGACAGCGCTTCCAGCATGGAGCTGCGCTGCGTCGGTTCGCCATGGTGACGCAGCGCCGCGAGCAGCGCGTCCACCGCCGGTTCGCCGCACTCGCGCACCGCCACCGCCAGTGCGCTGCCGAGCAGGTCCGGATCCGCGGCGAAGTCGGGACCGTGGCCGTGGCCGTCGCCGGCCAGGACCGCATCGCCTTGCGCCAGCAATGCCTGGCGCACCGCGTCAGGTGTGCGCCGCGGCCAGAGCCTGGTTCAGTCGCGCGCGTCCAGCCAGGCCAGCACCTGCGCCGCCAGCGCCTCGGCATTGTCGCCATCGGCGCGCAGGTGCAGTTCCGGCTGCGCCGGCGGCTCGTACGGCGAATCGATGCCGGTGAAGTTGGGGATCTGCCCGGCGCGCGCCTTGGCGTACAGCCCCTTGACGTCGCGCGCCTCGGCCACGTGCAGCGGCACGTCCACGAACACCTCGACGAACTCGCCGTCCTCGAAGCGCGCGCGCGCCATCGCACGCTCGGCGCGGAACGGCGAGATGAAGCTGACCAGCACGATCAGCCCGGCATCGGCCATCAGCCGCGCCACCTCGGCGACGCGGCGGATGTTCTCCACCCGGTCCTCGTCGGTGAAGCCCAGGTCGCGGTTGAGGCCGTGGCGCACGTTGTCGCCGTCGAGTAGGAAGGTATGCCGGCCCTGCGCGTGCAGCCGCTTCTCGACCAGGTTGGCGATGGTGGATTTGCCGGCGCCGGACAGGCCGGTGAACCACAGCACCTTGGGCGCCTGGCCCTTGATCCGCGCGCGCGCCGCCTTGTCCACGTCCAGGTGCTGCCAGTGCACGTTGCCGGCGCGGCGCAGCGCGAAGTCGAGCGTGCCGGCGGCGACGGTGGCATTGCTCTGCCGGTCGATCAGAATGAAGCCGCCAAGCGTGCGGTTGCGCGCGTACGGCGCGAATGCGACCGGCTCGTCCAGCGCCAGGTTGCAGTAGCCGACCTCGTTCAATTCCAGGCGCTTGGCCGCCAGCCGCTCCTGCGTGTTGACGTCGATGCGATGCTTGATCTCGCTGACGCTGGCCGACACGGTGCGGGTGCCGAGCTTGAGCCAGTACGGGCGCCCAGGCAGCAGCGCGGCATCGTCCATCCACAGCACGTGCGCGGCGAACTGGTCGGCCACCTCCGGCGGATCGCCGGCGGCGGCGATCACGTCGCCGCGGCTGATGTCGATCTCGTCGGTCAGGGTCAGCGTCACCGCCTGCCCGGCCACGGCCTGGTCCACGTCGCCCTTGCCGTCCAGCACCCGTGCCACGGTGGAACGGCGCGCCGACGGCAGCACCACCACCGCATCGCCCGGGCGCACCTGTCCCGCCGCGAGCGTGCCGGCGAAGCCGCGGAACTGCTGGTGCGGGCGGTTGACCCACTGCACCGGCAGGCGCAGGCCGCTGTCGGCGTCGCGCGCGGCCAGGTCCAGGCCTTCCAGGTATGCGAGCAGGGAGGGGCCGGCATACCACGGCGTGCGTGCGGAACGCTGCGACAGGTTGTCGCCTTCCAGCGCCGACAGCGGAATGCAATGCACCTGGGCGATGCCCAGTTGCGCGGCCAGCGCCCGGTAGCTGTCGGCGATCGCGTCGAAGATGGCCTGGTCGAAACCGACCAAGTCCATCTTGTTCACCGCCAGCACCACGTGGCGGATGCCGAGCAGGGACACGATGTAGCTGTGCCGGCGGGTCTGGGTCAGCAGGCCCTTGCGCGCGTCCACCAGCACCACCGCCACGTCGGCGGTGGACGCGCCGGTGGCCATGTTGCGGGTGTACTGCGCGTGGCCGGGGCAATCGGCGACGATGAACTTGCGCCGGTCGGTATCGAAATAGCGGTAGGCCACGTCGATGGTGATGCCCTGCTCGCGCTCGGCGGCCAGGCCGTCGAGCAGCAGCGCGTAGTCGATCTCGCCGCCGCGCGTGCCATGGCGCCTGCTGTCGGCGCTGAGCGCGGCGAGCTGGTCGTCGAACAGGCGCTTGCTGTCGTAGAGCAACCGCCCGATCAGCGTGCTCTTGCCGTCGTCGACGCTGCCGCAGGTGATGAAGCGCAGCAGCGGCTTGTGTTCGTGTTGCTGCAGGTAGGCGGCGACTGCGTCGCCGCCGGGATTGGGGATTCGGGAGTGGGGATTCGCAACGGCGTCCCCTTCCGCCACCGCGTTCACCGCGACGCGCCGCTCTTGCGAATCCCCACTCCCGAATCCCGACTCCCGGCCCATCAGAAATACCCTTCCAACTTCTTCTTCTCCATCGACGCGCCCGGATCCTGGTCGATCACCCGCCCCTGCCGCTCCGAGGTGGTGGCCAGCAGCATCTCGGCGATGATCTTCTCCAGGGTGTCGGCCTGCGATTCGATCGCGCCGGTCAAGGGGTAGCAGCCCAGCGTGCGGAAACGTACCCGGCGCAGGTGCGGGACTTCGCCGGGGCGCAGCGGCAAGCGCGCGTCGTCGACCATGATCAGCGTGCCGTCGCGCTCCACCACCGGGCGTTCGGCGGCGAAATACAGCGGCACCACCGGGATCGCTTCGCGGTAGATGTACAGCCAGATGTCCAGTTCGGTCCAGTTGGACAGCGGGAACACGCGCACGCTCTCGCCGGCATGGACCCGGGCGTTGTACAGATTCCACAATTCGGGGCGCTGGTTCTTCGGATCCCAGCGATGCTTGTCGTTGCGGAACGAGAACACCCGCTCCTTGGCCCGCGCCTTCTCCTCGTCGCGCCGCGCGCCGCCGATCGCCGCGTCGAACCTGCCCTGGTCCAGCGCCTGCTTCAGGCCCTGGGTCTTCATCACGTCGGTGTGCACGGTGGCGCCGTGGCTGATCGGGCCGATGTCCTGGGCGACGCCGTCGGGATTGATGTGCACGCGCAGGTCCACCCCGGTCTCGGCGGCGCGGCGGTCGCGAAAGGCGATCATCTCGCGGAACTTCCAGCGCGTGTCCACGTGCAGCAGCGGGATCGGCGGCGGCGCCGGCGCGAACGCCTTGAGCAGCAGATGCAGCAGCACCGAACTGTCCTTGCCCACCGAATACAGCAGCACCGGATTGCGGAACTCGGCCGCCACCTCGCGCAGGATATGGATGCTTTCGGCCTCGAGCCGGTCGAGATGGGACAGGGCGGAAGAACGGGTCGGGGACAACGCGAGGCTCATCGAGGGAGGGACCATGCCGAGGGTAGCAGCGCCCACGCCGCCTGGGGCGACCGGGGCCGGCAGTGTGTGACGCGCACGCCAGGCGAAGAAATAAGCGGGGGGCATAAGCCGATAACCCCTGCTCCTTTCTGCGCCGCGCAACGCTTCCCTAACATCGGTCATCCCTTCTTCCCACCCGGACCGGTCATGACCGCCGCCTCGCCCGCGTTGCCGCCCAGCCCCTTGCCCGACGAGCGCAAGGCGCTGCTGGCGCGGACCGTGGAGGGTCTGGACGCGGCCAGCCTGTGGTGGCTGTCCGGCTATGCCGCCGGCCTGGCGCAGGGCCAGGGCCATGCGCCGCCGTCGCTGGCGGTGCTGCCCGGCGGCGCCGCGGCCGGCCAGGGCGCGCAGCGATTGAGCGTGGTCTACGGCAGCCAGACCGGCAACGCCCGCCGCGCCGCCGAGCAGCTCGCCGCCGAGGCCGAGGCCGCCGGGCTCAGCGTGCGCCTGCTGCGCGCCGACGCCTACCCGACCCGCGAGCTGGCCAGCGAGCGCCTGCTGTACGTGGTCATCAGCACCCAGGGCGAAGGCGATCCGCCGGACGACGCGATCGGTCTGGTCGAGTTCCTGCAGGGGCGCCGCGCACCCAAGCTGCCGGAACTGAAGTACGCGGTGCTCGGCCTGGGCGATTCCAGCTATGCCGACTTCTGCGGCATCGGCAAGCGCATCGACGCGCGCCTGGCCGAGCTCGGCGCGCAGCGGCTGCTGCCGCTGGGCGAGGCCGACCTGGACATCGACAGCGTGGCCGCGCCGTGGCGCGCGCAGGCGCTGGCGCAGGCGCGCGAGGTGCTGAAGAGCCCGGCGACGCCGTCGGCGACGGTGACCCCGCTGCGCGGCGCCGGCAGCGCCACCTGGAGCCACACCCGTCCGTTCGCCGCCGAGGTGCTGGCCAACCAGCGCATCAGCGGCCGCGACTTCAAGGGGCCGCGCTATGCCGTGCATGGCGCGGCCGACAAGGACGTGCGCCACCTGGAACTGTCGCTGGCCGGCAGCGGCCTGCACTATGAACCCGGCGACGCGCTGGGCATCTGCCACCGCAATCCGCCCGCGCTGGTCGAGGCGATCTTGACGGCGACGCGACTGGACGGTCATGCGGACGTCACCGTCGATGCGGACACTCTGCCCCTGCACGAGTGGCTCGCCGCGCACCGCGAACTGACCCGGGCCTCGCGGCCGTTCCTGGCCGCGGTCGCCCGGCGCGCGGAGGCAGCGGCGCTGGACCAGCTGCTCGACCCCACCCAGACCGCCGGCCTGGCGACGTTGCTGGCCGATCACCAAGTGATCGACGTGCTGCGCCGCTGGCCGGCGGATTGGGACCACCGCGCGTTGCTCGACGCGCTGCGGCCCCTGGCCCCACGGCTGTACTCGATCGCCTCCAGCCGCAAGCGGGTCGGCGACGAAGTGCACCTCACCGTCGATGTGCTGGCCTACCAGGCGCATGGCCACGCCCACGGCGGCGCGGCCAGCGGCCATCTCGCCGATCTGGCCGAAGGCGACAGCGCCGCGGTCTACGTCGAACCCAACGAACGCTTCCGCGTCCCCGCCGACGGCAGCCGCGACATCCTGATGATCGGACCCGGCACCGGCGTGGCGCCGTTCCGCGGCTTCGTGCAGGAACGTGCCGAGAGCGGTGTCAGCGGCCGCAACTGGCTGTTCTTCGGTGCCCGCCATTTCAACCGCGATTTCCTGTACCAGGCCGAGTGGCAGCAGGCATTGCGCAGCGGCGAACTGCATCGCCTGGACCTGGCGTTCTCGCGCGACGTGCAGCCGGTGACCGCCACCGCGCCGCAGAAGGTGTATGTGCAGCAGCGCCTGCGCGAACACGGCCGCGCCGTCTACGACTGGCTGCAGAACGGCGCGCACCTGTACGTGTGCGGCGCGATCGGCATGGGCAAGGACGTGCACGCCACGCTGCAGCAGATCGTGGTCGAACACGGCGCGCGCAGCGCCGAGGACGCGGCCGCCTATCTCACGGCATTGCAGCGGGAGGGGCGGTATGCGCGCGATGTGTATTGAGGCCGGGAATCGGGATACGGGAATCGGGAATGGATGACAGCTGGCTCCGACACGCTTCCCGCAACCCCCGCCATCCGCATTTGCCATTCCCTATTCCCCATTCCCGATTCCCACCCCAATGAGCAACGTCGAAGACATCAAGGCCGAAAGCCGCCGCCTGCGCGGTTCGCTGCTGCAGAGCCTGGCCGATCCGGTCACCGGCGCGCTGCGCGAGGACGATCAGACCCTGATCAAGTACCACGGCAGCTATCAGCAGGACGACCGCGACCTGCGCGAGGAGCGGCGCCGGCAGAAGCTGGAGCCGGCCTACCAGTTCATGATCCGCACGCGCACGCCGGGCGGGGTGATCACGCCCGAGCAGTGGCGCAAGCTCGACGCCATCGCCACCACCTACGGCAACCACTCGCTGCGCGTCACCACGCGCCAGGCGTTCCAGTTCCATGGGGTGATCAAGCGCGAGCTGAAGGCGACGATGCAGGCGATCAACGCCGCGCTGATCGATACCCTGGCCGCCTGCGGCGACGTCAACCGCAACGTGCAGGTCGCGGCCAACCCGCTGGCCTCGCGCGCGCACGCCACGCTGTACGCCGATGCCGCGCGCGTGTCCGAACACCTGCTGCCCAATACCCGCGCCTACTACGAGATCTGGCTGGACGAGGAACAGGTCGCCGGCAGCGGCCAGGAACAGGAGCCGGTGTACGGCGACACCTACCTGCCGCGCAAGTTCAAGATCGGCTTCGCGCTGCCGCCGGTCAACGACGTGGACGTGTTCGCCAACGACCTCGGCTTCATCGGCGTGCCTGGCGCCGACGGCGACCTGGCCGGCTACAACGTCAGCATCGGCGGCGGCATGGGTGCCACCCACGGCGATGCGGAGACCTATCCGCGCGTGGCCAACGTGATCGGGTTCATCACGCGTGACCAGTTGATCGACGTCGCCACCGCCGTGGTCACCACCCAACGCGACCTTGGCAACCGCGAGGTGCGCAAGCGGGCGCGCTTCAAGTACACCATCGACGATCACGGCCTGGACACGGTGGTGGCGGAGATCGAGCGCCGCGCCGGCGTGCGCCTGCAGCCGACCCGCGCGTTCGCGTTCGAGCACAACGGCGACCGCTACGGCTGGAGCGAGGGCGAGGATGGCCGCGCACACCTGACCCTGTCGCTGCCGGCCGGGCGCATCGCCGACCGCGACGACGGCGCGCGCCATCTCAGCGGCCTGCGCGAGATCGCCGAACTGCTGCAGCGCGACGGCGACGGCGCGCACTTCCGCATGACCGCCAACCAGAACCTGGTCATCGCCGGCATTCCCGCCGCGCTGCGCGAGGCGGTCGAGACCCTGGTGCGCGCGCACGCGCTGGACGCCGGCAACCAGGCGCGCACCGCGCTGGCGCGCGCGGCGATGGCCTGCGTCGCACTGCCGACCTGCGGCCTGGCGATGGCCGAGGCCGAACGCTACCTGCCCGACTTCGCCGCCAAGCTGGAACCGCTGCTGGACCGGCACGGGCTGCGCGAGGCGCCGATCCTGCTGCGCCTCTCCGGCTGCCCGAACGGCTGCTCGCGGCCGTACCTGGCCGAGATCGCCCTGGTCGGCAAGGCGCCCGGCCGCTACAACCTGATGCTCGGCGCCGATCACCGCGGCCAGCGCCTGAACACGCTGTACCGCGAGAACATCGCCGAACCGGAGATCCTGGACGCGCTGGACCCGCTGTTCGCGCGTTACGCCAGTGAACGCGACAGCGGCGAAGGCTTCGGCGACTTCCTGCACCGCAGCGGCCTGGTCGCATTGCCCGCCTATCCCACCCACCGCCACCTCATTCCTTCGGAACTGCACGCATGAGCGCCCTGCCCGCCTCCACCGCACACGACTCCGCCAACGCTCCGGCGCCGGCCTGGGACCTCGACGCGGTCAACGCCTTGCTGGCGCCGATGACCGCGCCGCAGCGCGTGACCTGGGCGCTCGAACACGGCCCGGCCGAGGCCGCGCTGTCGTCGAGCTTCGGCGCGCAGTCGGCGGCGACGCTGCATTTGCTGACCCAGCAGTTGCCGGACATCCCGGTGATCCTGATCGACACCGGCTACCTGTTCGCCGAAACCTACCGTTTCGCCGATGCGCTGACCGACCGCCTCAAGCTCAACCTCAAGGTGTACCGGCCGCTGGTCAGCCGCGCCTGGATGGAAGCGCGCCATGGCCGGCTGTGGGAACAGGGCATGGTCGGCATCGAGCAGTACAACAACCTGCGCAAGGTCGAGCCGATGCGCCGCGCGCTGGACGAACTGAAGGTCGGCACTTGGTTCACCGGCCTGCGCCGCAGCCAATCCGACAGCCGCGCGCAGACCCCGTTCGTGCAGAAGCGCGGCGAGCGCTACAAGATCAACCCGATCGCCGACTGGAGCGACCGCGACCTGTGGCAGTACATGCAGCAGCACGGCCTGCCCTACCACCCGCTGTGGGACGAGGGCTACGTCTCGATCGGCGACTTCCACACCACCCGCCGCTGGGAACCGGGCATGCGCGAGGAAGACACCCGCTTCTTCGGCCTCAAGCGCGAGTGCGGCATCCACGAGGACATCTGAGCGATGCGGGAGCGACGTCGGTCGCGATTGCGCAGCGATGTCTCTTCCGGCATCCGAGGGTTCGGGACTGTCCCTGGTCCCTCGGCTACCTGTCGCGGCTGAAGCCGCTCCTACAGTGCCCCAGCCGACTCTCCGCACGCCAATGTAGGAGCGGCTTCAGCCGCGACGAACGAAGCCATCCAGCCACCCGGTGCCGGAAACAGTCGGAACTGGAGTCCCTCCCACGGCGCACCCAGCCGACCCGCCGCGGAGGCCCTTCGGGAGCGGCTTCAGCCGCGACGAAACGAAGCAATGCATCTTCCGATTCCAGCCACCTGTCGGCGCTATGGCCCCGGCGGCGCACAGACCATCCAGCCGCACCACCTCACTCCCGCCGCAGCGCCCACCACCAGTCCAGCGCCAGCATCAGCAGCAGCGACGCTCCGACCAGCGGAAACAGCACGCCGCCGATCGCCAGCAGCGCCACCACGCCGCGCAAGGTCCGCCGGTCCGCGGGCAACGGCGGCACGCCCAGCCCACCCGCCGGGCGGCGCTTCCACCACATCAGCACCGCGCTTACGCACAGCAGCAGAATCCCTGCGCACGAGGCGATCAACAGCAGCTGATTGAACGTGCCGTACTGCTGCCCGAGATGCACGTTGATGCCCCACTCCAATGCCTTCGCCATGGGTCCGTAATCGGCATAGCGCATGTCCAGCAAGACCTTGCCGCTGTATTGGTCGAGATGGATCACCCGCTGCTGCGCCAGTTCCGGCGGATACACCGACGCGGTGTACACGCCACGCGCCCCGCGCGGCAGCGCCACGCTGTAGCCGGCCGCGATACCGCGCGCCTGGAACCGCGCCACCGCCGCATCCAGGCCGATCGCGCCCGGCGCGGTCGCCTGCGCCATCGCATCCATCGCCATGCCGCCGTGGGCGGCATGCTCATCGTGCGCGTCGCTCTGCATACCGGTCATGCCCGGCATTGCCGTCGTGTGCGCCGATTCCGTTTTCGCCTCGCGCATCGGCATCGACGCAGCCTGCGGCAACTGCGACTCCGGCATTCGCGCCTGGCGCAACGACCAGGCCGGCACCTCCCGGTCGCTCAGCCGCTGCGTGGACATCGGCAGGTCCACGCGCAGTCCGGCCGGATACCCGTAGTGATGGCCGTTGGCCAGGCGGTTCACCTGCGCGCCCCAGAACCACGACCACGGCATCCCGGTCAGCGCCAGGAACAGCAACATCGCCCCGACCACGCTGCCGGTCAGCGCATGCAGATCGCGCCAGAACACGCGCTGCGGCGGTCGCCCACGCAGCGCGGTGACGCCGCCGCGGCGGCCGCGCGGCCACCACAGGTACGCGCCGGTCAGCACCAGCAGGATCGCCCAGCCGGCGGCCACCTCGATCAACGCACTCGCCCATGGCCCGACCAGGGCGAGGCTGTGCAAGCGCCGGATCGTCCACGCCACGGTGCCGTGCTCGGGCAGGCTGCCCAACGCCCGCACCCGGTACGGGTCCACGTACACCACCACGCGGCGACCGTCGGCCGTACCCACGGTCACTTCCGCCGACGCATCGGGACGCGCCGGCGGCGCATAGCGCAGCGGCTGGCCCGGCTGCGCCAACAGCGCGGCATCGAGCAGCCGCTGCGGCGCGGCGGCCTGCGCGCTCGCCGGCACCTGCACCGTCTTCAATGCACGATGGAAATACGCATCGATCGGCTGCTGGTAGACGAACGCCGCCCCGGTCAGCGCCAGCCAGGCCAGCAATGGCAGCACCAGCAAGCCGGCATAGAAATGCCAGCGCCACACCGCGCGGTAGAACCGCGCGGGCGCCACCGCGGCCGCAATCGGCGCGCCCATCACCAACCCCAGCTCAGGCTGGCGTACAGCGCGCGGCCGTCGCCGGGCGAGTAGCCGGACGAACCGCTGTCGTACCACGCGTAGACGTAATGGCGATCGGTCAGGTTCTTCAACTGCAGCGACAGCGCGCGCTGCGCATCCCAGGCCCAGGTCGCGCCGACGTTGGCCAGCACATAGCCGCCGTAGCGGCCCAGCGTGTTGCTGCGCTCCACGTAGTAATCGCCCTGGGCATTGCCCCACGCCGACAGCTTCAGCCGCGGCATGGCCTGCCAGTCGACGCCGGCATTGGCCAGGTAGCGCGGGACGTTCTCGATCTCCTTGCCGCGCGTGGCCGGCGCGCTGGGATCGGGGGTGACGATGGTCGCGCGCTGCCGCGAATACGCCATCCACAGCATCCAATCCGCATCCGGGCGCAGGGTCAGCTGCGCATCCCAACCGCGGCGCAGGGTCTTGCCGACGTTGCCGACCTCGCCGGTGCCGACGCTGCCGTTGACGCCCAGGACCGTCGCCACCTCGTCCGACGCGCGCTGCTCCCAGTACGCCAGCCGCGCATCCAGGCGCCGGCCATCGGCGAATTTCAGGCCGGCTTCCCAGCCATCGTTGTACGACGGGGCCAGGTTGCCCGGCTGGCTGCGGTAGGCGCCGTTGCCGCTGCCGATCTGGAACGTGCGGCCGACGTTGGCGTAGGCACTGGTCTGCGCCGTCAACGCGAACACCGCGCTGAGCTTGGGCTGCTTGATCGCCCCGTAGGCGTAGGCCGGATAGCGCGCGCCGCCGAGGCGGTCGCCAAACGCGCCGTCCACCCAGTCCACGCGATAGCCCGGCACCAGTTGCAGGCGCGCGAACGGGCGGATCAGCGCCTGCACGTAGGCGCCGTGCGTGTCCAGGTCGAAGTCCCAGTCACGCAACGGCGCGGTGCGCACCCGCGCCACCGTGCGGTAGCGCTGCGAGGTGTTGTCCTGCCATTGCCCGTCGATGCCACCTTCCAGCGCGAAGGCCGTCGCCCACGTCACGTCGGGGCGCCAGCTGGCCTTGGCCAGGAACCCGCGCTGGGTTTCGTCTGTGTCGCGCTCCTGCTGCGCGCCGGCGGCGGTGAAGCGCACCCAGCGCTGGTTCTGGTAGCGATTCCAGTACAGCGTGGCGTTGCCCTGCAGGGCGTCCGCCAACTGCGCGTCCAGATGCAGGCTCACCTGCCCGGTCAGGCGTTCGCTGCGATCGTCGCGCGCGTAGTCCGGCGAACTGCGTGGCGCGCGTTGCGCGCTGGCGTAGTCCAGGTAGCCGGCCTCCAGCGCCGCGTTGCGGTAGTAGCGCGCACTCAGCCCGGCGCGCCACGCCGCATCCGGCGCGGTGTAGAACCATTTGCCGGCGAAGGCGCGCTTGCGCGCGTCGGCGTGGTCGCGATAGCCGTCGCTGTCGCGCCAGGCGGCGAAGTAGTTCTGGCTCCAGCCGCCGCGCTCGATGCCCTGGCTGGCCTGCACCTCGCGCGTGCCGAAACTGCCGACGGTGACGCTGGCGCGGCCGTCGTTGCCGCCGCTGCGGGTGATCACGTCGACGCTGCCGGCGATGGCGTCCAGCCCGTAGCGCGGATCGTTGGTGCCGCGCACGATCTCGATCGCGGCGATGTCCAGCGGAAATACCGCGTCCAGGTATGGCATGCCGCCGGCGTTGTCGTTGCTGGGCACGCCGTCGATCAATAGCTTGACCGCGTTGACCCGGCCCTCGCCGTTGAAGCCGCGAAAGGAAAAGCGGCCGGCGTCGGTGCCCATCTTGAACTGGGTGACCTGCACTCCGGGCGCGCGCATCAGCAGTTCCCAGCTGTAGTCCACGTGCTGGTCCTGCAGCAGGTCGCCGCCGAGGATGTCCACGGAACTCAGCACGCTGCGCGCGGCCGGCGCCGCCAGCGGATCGGCGGCGACCTGGACCTTGCCCAGGGTCAGGGCGGAATCGCCCGGGGTGGATTGCGCGGCGCGGTCGGCGGCCTGCGCCGGCAGCGCCACGCTGGCGGCAAGACACACGCAGCGGCACGCCGCCACGCGCGGCATGGAAAGCAAACGGATCATCGATGGCTCCATCAAACACGAAGACGTGCCGCGGCGAGGCCGCGGCACGAAGGAACATCCACGCGTGGTCAGGAGAACAGGGGCGGTCCGCGTGCCGCGTGCGCGCGCCACACCCCGGCCGCGACGGCCGGCGTCCGCGGCAACGCAGGGCGCGCGTGGTGGCGCAGCCAAGGCAGCAGCACCAGCAGCATCGCCAGCCACGGCAACAGCCGCGCGGCGAGCAGACAGTAGTCGCAGGCGTGCTCGTGCAGCATCGCGCCATCGGCATCGTGGGCGCCCGCATGCGGCGCCGTCGTCGCCACCGGCGACAGCGGCCACTGCAAGCCGCGGCTGGTGCACAGCGCGCCGGCGCCGGCCGCCATCGCACGCGGTTGCATCTGCTGCCAACGGCTCAGCAACGGCGCAACCAGCATCAGCACGATCGCCAGCGCGGCGAGCATGGCCCAGGGCGACTGCGACGGGCGGCGACGGATCACCGCGGCAGTCTAGGGCCAGCGGCCGCGGCGGCGGTAGACCCTGCGACAGCTTGCCGCAGGCATCGCCGCACAGGCCCAAGCAACACCCGCCACCTCCGCCCGCGCACCGCGCAGCGATCGGGCCGCAGCAGTGACCCATTCGCCACTTCGGCGACGGAAACCGCTTACAGCCAGGCAGGGAGCTCAAGCTCGGTGGCGCGGCGTCGATACCTGCACCGGAGCCGCGCCTGGGCGCCGGCCATTCGAACGACGTCACCCGAGGAGGGACGAAGATGATTCCAAGCAAAAGCCATCCCAAGTGGGTTCCGCTGCTCCGCGGCGAGTCCAAGCTGCAGTTCAAGGTATTCGCCGGGAACATGATGCTGAGCCAATGCGCGCGCAGGATCAAAAGCGACCCGTCGCCGCAGAACGTGCAGGCTTGCGTGGACGAGGCGCACGCCTTCTTCAGCAAGTACGAAAATCTCTACTCGGCCGAACTGAAGTCCCACTTCTGAGGAGCAACGACATGTTGATGACACGCGACCAAGCCGCTCAGAAGATCCAGTCCGGCGCCACGTTGTACCTGGCCGGCGACCAGGCCCTGCTCGACGGCCTGCCCACGGGCAACTGGATCGGCGGCACCATTCCCTACTTCATGGACAAGCAGGGCGGCACCCACAGCCGCGATCTGATCTTCGTCAGCGAGCAGGATCCCTGCGTCGGCGCCTCGCGCGTGCGCTGGTACGGACCGGACGAATTGCCGTCCATCGCCAGCGACTCGCCCGATCACGGCTTCAGCGTCATCATCCTGCCGGCGACCAGCCAGGCGCACGTGCGCTACGCGCAGGAGTCGCCCGACTATCCGGGCCTGTTCATGAAGAACATCGTCGGCTGGGTGTCCGGCGTGGACCTCGCGGACCTGGGCAAAGTGGCGCCGCGGATCTACGACGGCACCAGCGGCAAGTCCTACAGCGAAGGCTGCGTGGCGCTGCATGCGACCCTGCCGGACGACAAGATGGTCTCGGTCGGCATCGTCAACTGCTTCGAGCAGGGCGACGGCGACGTGATCACCTTCGCGCAGGACGGCTTCGATGTCGGCCAGGCCCTGATCAACGGCCAGCCACACGACTTCGCCGATTACCTGACCCGCAACCAGATCGACGTGCGCCTGCCGCTGGTCGCCGACTACAACGGCGAGAAGATCAACGCCAGCATCCAGTCGGTCGACCAGGACGGGCGCAAGGTCACCCTGTACGCGCCGGTGTTCCGCGGCGTGGAGTACCGCATCGCCGCACCGGTGGCCAACTACGTCGAGGAGTTCTCGCGGCAGTTGCCGCAGACGGTCCGCAGTCCCGAGTTCAGCTGCAACTGCATCCTCAACTTCCTGTACTCGGAGCTGGAGGGCAAGCGCACCGGCGAGCTGATCGGGCCGGTGACCTTCGGCGAAGTGGCCTACCAGTTGCTCAACCAGACCATGGTGTACCTGCAGATCGAGGACATGCCGGCCTGACGCCGACACAAGGCGTTACCGCGACGGGCGCAGCGATGCGCCCGTCGTCGTTTCGGAGCGCGCCCCGGCTTGCCTCATTTCGTTATTTCTGGAATTATCGAATGATGGACGCCAACGGCACCGTTACCGCCTTGCGCGCGCTTGCCCATGCGCATCGCCTTGCCGCCTATCGCGCCCTGGTCCAGGCCGGGCCGCAGGGCATGGCCGTCGGCGAGTTGCGCGCCGCGCTGAGCTTGGCGCCGGCCACGCTCACCGCACATCTGAACGTCCTGCGCGGCACCGGTCTGATCGTCGACGAACGCCAGGGCCGGGTGATCCGGCTGCGCGCCGATTACGCGCGCATGGACGCGCTGATCGGGTTCCTGACCGAGAACTGCTGCGGCGGCGGCAAATGCCCGTTGCCCGCCGCGCCGCCGGCGACCGCGCGGAAATCCGCGAAACACGCATGACCTCCCCTTCCTACCGCACCGAATTCCGATGAGCGCCATCACGATCTATCACAACCCCGCCTGCGGCACCTCGCGCAATGTCCTGGGCCTGATCCGCAACAGCGGCGCCGAACCGACCGTGGTCGAATACCTCAAGACCCCACCGGACCGCGCCACCTTGCAGGCGCTGATCGCGGCCATGGGCATTCCGCTACGCGAGACGATCCGGCAGAAGGGCACGCCCTACGCCGAACTAGGCCTGGACGACCCTGCGCTGAGCGACGACGCGCTGCTGGACGCGATGCTGCGGCACCCGGTCCTGATCAACCGGCCGATCGTGGTCACCCCGCTGGGCACGCGCCTGTGCCGGCCATCGGAGACGGTGCTGGAGATCCTGCCCTCGCCGCAGCGCGGCGCCTTCGCCAAGGAAGACGGCGCACCGCTGATCGATGCGGACGGCCGCCGTGTCGGTTGACCTGTCCGATCTGCCGAACCTGGACCCGGCCGCATTCGCACGCCCGGATCCACTGGCGCTGGCCGCTGCCGGCGCCGCGCATCCGCCGCGCATCCTGTTGCTGTATGGATCGCTGCGCGAGCGTTCCTACAGCAAGCTGCTGGCGCTGGAAGCGGCGCGGCTGCTGCAGGCGATGGGCGCGGAAACGCGCCTGTTCGATCCGACCGGACTGCCGCTGCCCGACGCCACCCCGGACAGCGACGCGAAGGTACAGGAACTGCGCGAACTGGCCCTGTGGAGCGAAGGCATGGTCTGGTCCTCGCCGGAACGGCATGGCGCGATGAGCGCGGTGCTCAAGGCGCAGATTGACTGGATCCCGCTCAGCCAGGGCGCCGTACGTCCCACCCAGGGCAAGACCCTGGCGCTGATGCAGGTCAGCGGCGGCTCGCAGTCGTTCAACGCGCTCAACCAGATGCGCGTGCTCGGGCGCTGGATGCGCATGCTGACATCCCCAACCAGTCGTCGGTGGCCAAGGCCTGGCAGGAATTCGACACGCCTGGACGGATGCGTCCGTCGGCCTACTACGAGCGGGTGGTGGATGTGATGGAGGAACTGGTCAAGTTCACCCTGCTCACGCGCCAACTGGCGCCCTATCTGGTGGATCGCTACAGCGAGCGCCTGTCCGGGAGCGGAACCGGGGCACTGGCGGCGGCCTCCGGCGCCGCGCCGGCCGCGAGCGTTGCGCCCGCGTGAAGACGGCGTCGCCGAAAAACTGTGATGCGTCCCATAGACTGCGCCACTGACCGTCACCGAGCCGCGCCGCATGCTTCCCGCCGAACCCGCCGCCGGCCCCGCGTACTGCGCCGCCAAACCGCCCAACGAGGCGCTGCGCCTGGATGCCCTGCGCAGCTACGCGATCCTCGACACGCCGCCCGAGCCGGCCTTCGACGACATCACCCGCATGGCGGCGTTGATCTGCCAGACCCCGATCGCGGTGGTCAACCTGATCGACAGCGAGCGGCAGTGGTTCAAGAGCGAGATCGGCCTGGGCGCGCGGGAAACCCCGCTGGCCACCTCGATCTGCGCGCATGTGCTGCTGGAGGACGACCTGCTGCTGGTGCCGGACACGCGCGAGGATCCGCGCTTCGCGAGCAACCCGCTGGTCACCGGCGACGAACGCCTGCACTTCTACGCCGGCGCGCTGCTGAAGACCGCCGACGGCCTGCCGCTGGGCACCGTCTGCGTGCTCGACCGGCGCGCGCGGCAGCTCACCTACGAGCAGATGGAGGCGCTGCGCGCCCTGGCCCGGCAAACCATGGCCCAGTTGGAACTGCGCAAGGCGCTGGCCCAGGCGCAGGAGGCCAACCATTACCGCAGCCGCCTGCTGGCCGTCGCCGGCCACGACCTGAAGACCCCGCTGCGCACCGCCGCCTATGCGCTGAGCAAACTGCAACGCCAGTTGGATGCGTCCCAAAGCGCGCCGCTGGACGAGGCGCGCAAGGCGCTGAACCAGGTCGCCTCGGGGCTGGACGAACTGGCCGCGAGCGCGGTCGCCGGCGGCGAGCACAGCCTGCCGGCGCTCGGCACGGTCGGGCTGGCCGAGCTGCTCGACCCGATCCTGGACACCTGGCGGCCACGGGCCACGGCCAAGGGGCTGCGCCTGCGCTACGTGCCGACCGCGCTGCGCGTGCGCAGCCACCCCACCCTGCTGGCCACCCTGCTCGGCAACCTGCTCGGCAACGCGGTCAAGTACACCGAGCATGGCTCGGTGCTGATCGGCTGCCGGCGGCGGCGCGATCAGGTGCGGGTGGAGATCATCGACAGCGGCATCGGCATGGACCGCGACAGCCTGCACCAGTTGTTCCAGCCGTTCCGCCAGGCCGACCCGCACAGCGAGGGCCTCGGCCTGGGGCTGTGGATCGTGCGCCGCACCGCCGAGACGCTCGGCTGCAGCGTCGAAGTGCACAGCCAGCCCGGCCACGGCAGCCGCTTCACCGTGCTGCTGCCGGCCGCCGACGCCTGAGCGGCGTGCCGGCGCCGTCCCCGCATCCGCCCCTTCGAAGGCCCCTTCTCCCGGGAGGAGAAGGCGGCGTATGCGGCATAGCCGCGGCGGTGGAGCGGCTCGACATCGTCTTGGACAAGCGAAGGCGACGCGCTACAGGGAATGCCCGGCGCGGCTGAAGCCGCTCCTACCGGGCGGCCGCTGATCGGGATAGGCCTCGGGAGAACCAGATGAGGCACTGAAGCCTTCCCGCAGCATGCAGTCGGGACTGAAGTCCCTCCCACGACGGCCACTCGCGCTCAGTGTGGAGGGCCGGGGCGCAGCCGCCGCGGGAATCCCGCTTTTGCGAGTCCCCAATCCCGATTCCCCATTCCCGGCTTCACCGCGAATCCCGAATCCCGAATCCCGGCGCCATCACTCCTTCAACACCATATCGATGCACAGCACCGCAGCCATGATCAGGATGCGCACATCGTCCTCGGCCGGCACCGCGTTTTCGATCGCCAGCATGTAGTTGTCGGCCGAGGTGAACAGCTCCTTGCCCAACCCGGCCCACTTCTTGGACACGCGCGCCAGCTCGCGCTCGCCCTGCACGAAGCGGAAGTCCCAACTGGTCCACTTGCCGCGCAGCGTGCACACCAGCTTCTCGCGCGCATCGAGCACGTCGAACTTGCCGCCGATGGAGAAGAACTTCTGGCTGAAGGTGCCGACCAGGCGATCGTGCTCGTCCAGCACCTCGACCTTGGACAGGAACAGCGAGAAACCGCGCTTGACCGTCAGCACCTTCTGCCCGTTCGGCGTGCGCACTTCCACCTGGAACGGGGTCATCCGCTTGTAGTCGCTGAAACGGAAGATCTTGGTGAACAGGCCCAGGTTCGGCTCGCGGCATTCGAGCACCTTCTGGTTGCTCTGCGGGTCGAACACGTCGTAGTTGTTGGCGGCCTTGAACATGCCGATCTGTTCCTTGACGAAGAACAGGTTCTGCTGGAGGACGGGATGCATGGACTTCCTTGTGTTGGGAAAACGGCGCCAAGACCGGCGATCGCCGTCTTAGTCTAACGAGCGGCGACGCATCCAGCCATCGTCGGCGCTCGACCCTTGCAAGCAACGCAAGGGCTCGTGCCGCGCCCCATTACGCCGATAGCGCGTGAAGTGTCCTTCTCGACGACGCCTCGGACGCCTGGGACACCGCTTGCAAGCGAAACCGCGAGACGGTCTGCTGCAGCACCTGGGCGCGCTCGCGCAAGGTGTCGCTCGACGCGGCCACCTCTTCCACCAGCGCACTGTTCTGCTGGTTCACCGATTCCAGGTCCGTCACCGCACGACTCAATTCCTGCAAGCCCTCCGATTGGTCCTGTGCGGCGGTCGCCGCCTCCCGCGCCAGCGCCGCCACGCGCTCGTTGGAATCGTTGATCGCACCAAGCCGGTCGCGCGTCGCGATGACCAGTTGCGTGCCTTCCGACACGCGCTCATTGGACTCGGCGATCAGGCCGCGGATGTCCTTGGCCGAAGTAGCGGTACGGTGCGCCAGGTTGCGCACCTCGCCCGCCACCACCGCGAACCCACGGCCGTACTCGCCAGCGCGTGCCGCCTCCACCGCCGCGTTCAAGGCGAGCAGGTTGGTCTGGAACGCCACCGAATCGATCAAACCGACGATCTCGCCGATCTGCTTGCTGGAATGGTTGATTCCGACCATCGAATGTCCGGCCCGACTCACCACTTCGGCACCGTCGCGCGAACTGAGCAAGGCCGTCCCGGTCAGTTCGCTGGTCTGCCTGCTGTTTTCCGCGGACTGCCTGGACGACTCGAGCAGGGCGGCGATGCTCGCCGTGCTCTGCTCCAGCGCCGCCGCCTGGCGTTCGGTTCGCGCGGAAAGATCGGCGTTGCCGGCCGCGATTTCGTTGACGCCCAGGCTGACGTCGGCCGCGGTCTCGGCCACCTCCCGGATCACCTGCGTCAGGCTGTCGAGCGAGCCGTTGAGGCTGTGCGCCAATTCGCGCAGCGTCCCGGCGTAGTCGCCATGCATGCGCCGGGTCAGGTCGCCCTGCGCCAGCGCGCCGGTGGTGGCGGTGATGTCGCCGAATGCGCGGTCGAGCACGTCCAGCGATTGGTTCACGGCGTGCTTGAGCGCGCCCAGATCGCCAGGCAACTCGGCGGCGATGCGCCGGCTGAAGTCGCCCTCCGCCGTCGCCGACAGACTGAGCTTGAGCTCCTCCAGCGAGCGCTGCAGCAAGGTCATCGCGCCATCCACCTTGTCGCGCGACTCGCCCTGCACGTCCTCGCTCATGCGTGCCGCGAAGTTGCCCGCGGACAGCGCGTCCATGACCGCATCCAGGGCGCTCATGGTCAGTTGAACGCTGTCCGCGCTATGGTTGACGCCGCGCTTGAGTTCGGCCAGGTCGCCAGGCAGGTCGGCTTCGACACGTACGCTGAAATCGCCGCGCCCAACCGCCGCCAGCACGTGGTTGGTCTCGCCGATGGCCGCATTGAGCGCGGACAGCAGGGAATTGAACGAATGGCACATGGTGCTGATCGCATCGTTGCCCCGTTCCTCCACCCGCACGGCGAAGTCGCCCTGCGCCACCTGGCCGATCGCGCGGTTCAGTTTTTCGATCGGCTGGCGGATCGCCGCGTCCACCAGCAGCGCGGTGAACACCATCAGCACCAACAGCACGGCAACCAGCGATGTGCCGATCCATGACGCCCGATTGGACTGGGCCGCCGCGTCGTTCAATGCACGCTTGAAGCTGGACTCGCTGTCGATGCCCAGTTGGGTCAGCGCGTCTCGCACCTTCTGATAGGCTTGCTGCTTCTCCGAAACCAGGGCCTGGAACGAAGCCATGTCGCCCTGTCCGCTGATGACGCCACTGACGGCCTGGCGGCTTTTCTCGACATAGCGGTCCCACAGCGCCAACAACTGGTCGACGCGCTGCGCGTATGCCGGATCCTTGGCCTTGATCGCCAGGATCTTCGCACGCGTGGCCTGCCCGGTCTTGATCGCGTCTTCGACCATGAACTCGTCCTTGTCCCCGAGCGCCTGGGTGAAGGTCGCCTGCGTCTCGATCAGGCCCTGGCTGGCTTGCGCCGCCAGCGACATCACCGGCAAGGCATTGCCGGCGAAGCGTTCGAGCGTACGGATGCTGCTGTGCGATACCGCGACCGTGTAGGCGCAATAGCCCAGCAACGCGATCAGCGCGATGACCGGCAACAGCAGGATCTTGGCACGAATGGACAAGCGCCGCAGCTGCCCGGAAAGACGTTCGCTCAACCGCGTGACCGGCCCAAGGCCAGCCAGGGACATTCGCCTTACCATCGATGACATTTGAGTTCTCCCGAAGCGCCCAGGTGCTGCGTCGTCAATATTTGAGTAGAACCTTGACCGAGTCGTCGACCGCCGCGTCGCTGATGTAGCCGATCGCGCCGGGGTTGCCCTTGAGCTTGGCCTTCACCGCGGCATCGTCCGCCACTTCGGTGGGGGCAGTGGCCTTACCGCTGAAGATCAACTTGGTCCAGTAGGCGGCGAGATCGGCCCCGGTCTTGCCCAGCACCTTGCTTTCGAAATCGCCGCGGACCGACGCGTTCTTCTGGTAGATCAGCGTCAACGTCTTGCCGCCGCTGCTGGTTTCGCGGCCGAGAAACACTTTCTTGGCGTCGTCGACGCTGGCGACGGCGACAGGCGAGTCCTTGGCGGCGACGATCGCGCCGGCAACCGCGCTAAGCGGCGCCAGGCACATCAACCCAACGAAGATGATGTAAAAATTTCTCATGAAGATTCCCCGATGGTGAATGGCAACGTCAAAACACGAAGTCAAAGGCCAAGGCCGCGACATTGGCCTTGCCATCGAAAGAAGGCTCGACCTTGTGGAAGCTCACTCCGTTCGTGCCATGCGTATCGACGATGTCCCACTGCGCCTTGAGCGCCATCGAACGATGGAAATCCCAGCGAACGCCGAGCGATGTCGTGGTCTGCCTGCCGTTCACGACATCGGCATCGCGCGTCGGGTCCAGCTTTGCGTAGCCGACAAAAGGCTGGAATTGACCGATGCGGTAGCCGCCCAAGACATACCAGGCATCGGTGTCGGATTGCCTGGACACTTTCCGCTCCCCGCGACGCCTGACGTATTCGGTCTGGAACAGGAAATTATTGTGATTGATGGTCGCTCCGACGCCATCGAATGTGTTTTTGGCTTCGCCCCCGCCCGCCACCGACGGCAAGCCCGCGCGCACCTGGATGCGTCCGGCGCGCAGGCTCAGCCAGTCGTTTTCCCATGCCAGATTGACGCCACGCACGTGATTCACGTCCATCGTTTCGACCAGATCCGGCACGAAGACGTCCAGATCGGTCGAATATTCCGAGCGACCGGCCAGCACGGTCGTCTTCAGGCTGCCGCCGGCCACGCCGAAGGCATAGGTGAGGTCCGCGCCGTCGAGCCGATCGACCATGGCGATGCCATATACCTCGTTGGGCGCATGCAACCAGGGATTGGAGTAACCGATATTGCGCGAGTCGGAAAAGGCGAAGGTGGGCATCGCCATCCGGCCGGCGCGGAAACTCAGGCCCGCGACCGGTTCGACCTTCACGAACGCCCACTCGACCTGGGTCGCGTTGTAGGTCTTCGCGCGGCGCTTGGTCACTGTCTGTACCGTCGCCGACAGCCAATCGTTGGCCTTGGCGTTCAATTGCAGGCCGAAATCGGAGTCGGTGCCGAAGCTCGGCGAATCGCTGGCGCCCTTGGTCTGCGACTCGCGCACGTAGCGCGCATCGTCGGTGTCGGTCTTCAGCGCCGCGATGGTACCGAAGCCGCTCAGCGAAAAATGATCGCCCAGTTCGGTCGCGTGGACGGATGCAAGACAGGCGCTCAGCGCCAGGAAGGCGATCGAGCGACGGAAGACGGAACGTTTGGACATGTGGTTCTCCCCTATGCGGCGAGCCTTGTTGCATCGCCTACCCATAGAATTTCGACCACATTAAAAATAACTTAACAAGATCCACCAACGCCGGCTGGAAATTACCGACAACCTGTAGTGGTTATCCCGACACCGGCGAAAGCCGAATATCCGGACTGGCAGATCAACCCGGATAAAATGGTGCGACGCATCAATAAATACACACATTATTTTATATCCCCGCCTGCCGCATGGCCGAATGCTGCGCATGCAGCAAACCCTGCGGCAGGCGCAGGCGGCGGCGCCAATGTGGGGAGCCGGCGCGGATGCCGCACGCGCAGGCGGTACCTGGCCGCGTCGCCTTCGCGGTTGCCGGCGCCGAACACAGCCTGCCGGCGCTCGGCATGGTCGGGCTGGCCGAGCTGCTCGGCCCGATCCTGGACACCTGGCGGCTGCGGGCCACGGTCAAGGGCCTGCGCTACGTGCCGACCACGCTGCGCGTGCGCAGCCACGCCACGCTGCTGGCCACGCTGCTGGCCACGTTGCTCGGCAACCTGCTCGGCAACGCGGTCAAGTACACCGAGCACGGCTCGGTGCTGATCGGCCGCCGGCGGCCGGCGCGATCAGGTGCGGGTGGAGATCATCGACAGCGGCATCGGCATGGACCGCGACAGCCCGCATCCAACTGTTCCAGCCGTTCCGCCAGGCCGACCCGCACAGCGAAGGCCTCGGCCTGGAATTGTGGATCGTGTGCCGCGGCGCCGAGACGCTGGGCTGCAGCGTGCAGGTGCGCAGCCGCCCAGGCCGGGGCAGCCGCTTCACCGTGGCCTTGCCGCTGGCGCCGCCGCAGGACTGAACGCGGTGGCCGCCGCACGCGCGACAACGCGCGCGGCGAGTCGGGTCACTCCTTCAACACCATGTCGATGCACGGCACCGCGGCCATGATCAGGATGCGCACGTCGTCCTCGGCCGGCACCGCGTTCTCGATCGCCAGAACGCCGCGCGGCGCCGGGACCGCGTGCGGGACGAAACCGAGTGCGCTCAGGCGCCGGGCAGCGGCGGCGGCTGGTGCGAAGCGGCGGCCGCCTGCGCCCGCGCCTGATCCTCGCGCGCCTGCTCGATCATGCGCGCGGCGATTACCACCCGCGCCTGCTGCAGCAGCGCGGCGGACGGCGCGCGCAGGTTGCGGTGCGTGGCCATCGCATACAGATTGCGCCCCAGCGTGATCGGCGTGCCCAGCACGCCCCAGGGAATCCCCCACCAGCCCAGCAGCAGCGACTTCAGCGCGGCCAGCGCCTGCTGCTTGGTCGCGCAGGCGCGGCAGGCGAACAGGCGGGTGCTCTGCCAGGACGTCAGCACCACCGCCGACCAGATCGTATGCGCGGCATGCACGTCCACCGGGCCCGGGCCGGCGCAGTGCGGGCAGCGCCCGCGGAAGATCTGCAGCGCCTGCTCGCGCGCGGCCTCCTGCGGGACGTGCGGCAGGACCGATTGCAGCGGACCGCGCGCCGCGCAATGCGCGTTGCAATAGCGCCGATCGCCCACCCGCGTCCCGCCGAACAGCACGGTCGCGTCACAACATGCACAAGCTGCCATCCTTATTCCCCCTGGTGATCGGCACCGGAGCGCGCCCGGCCTGCAGGCGCGGCTCCGTTCGTCCGTGAATGCGGCGGCCGCGGCGCCCGGAGTTCCGGGCGACAGCGCCTTGCCGGCGCGCATCATAGGCCGCGGCCCAGGCCGCGGCAACGCGCGCGGCAGGCAACAACGCCGGTGTAGGGTCTTCATTCCAGCATTCCAGTGCAGGCCGCGATGCCGTTGCCCTTACTTCCATTGCTCGGAAGTCCGTCCGAAGCCAATCGACGCAGCGAGCACGGGACGCCGCCGTTGCCATTCCCCAATCCCGATTCCCGGCTTCATCGCGCCTCGGCTGGCGATGGCCTGATCAGCCGCGCCAAGCGGCCATGTCGATGCGTGGTCTTCGTTCCAGCATCCAGCACAGGCCGAAGTGTCGTTGCCCGCATGTCTTTCGCTCGGAAGCCTGTCCGGAGCCAATCGACGCATCGAGCACGGAGCGCCGCTGTCGCGATTCCCCAATCCCGATTCCCGACTCCCGGTTCCTAGCTGGCGATGGCCTGATCAGCCGCGCCAAGCGGCCATGTCGATGCGTGGTCTTCGTTCCAGCATCCAGCACAATCCGGAGTGTCGTTGCCCGCCTGTCTTTTGCCAGGAAGGCTGTCCGAAGCCAATCGACGCAGCGAGCACGGGGCGCCGCTGTCGCGATTCCCCAATCCCGATTCCCGAATCCCGGCTTCTAGCTGGTAATGGTCTGAGTCAGTTCTTCCCAGCTCGGCGGGGCCGGCCAGTCGGGCTCCTGGTTGCCTTCCATCACCCGGCGCAGGTCGCGGGTGTCGATCTGCGGCGCCAGCACGTGCACCAGTTCCAGCGCGTAGTCGCGCAGCACGCGGTCGCGCGGCAGCACCGCCCAGGCGATGCATTCGGGGATCTCCGGCGGCGCCGGCCAGGCGCGCAGGTCGGTGTCGCCGGCATGCACCGCCATCTCCGCGAGCAGGCCGACGCCGAGACCGGCGCGCACGTAGGTCTTGATCAGGTCGGCGTCGAGCGCGGTCAGGGCGATGCTCGGCTCCAGCCCGAGCCGGCCGAACGCGCGCTGCAGCGAGGAACCGGCGCGGGTGGAGGATTCGTAGCTGATCAGCGGCTGCGCGGCCAGCGCGGCCATGTCCGGGATCCGCTTGGGCACGTCCAAGGGGTGCCCGCGCGGCACCAGCACCAGCCGCCGCCAGCGGTACAGCGGCACCGCGATGCCGGCGCCCGGCGCGCTGCCGGCGGTGCTGACGATGGCGATGTCGGCGTCGCCCTGGCTGAGCAGGTCCAGCGCGGCGCTCTCGGCGGCCTGCTGCAGGTGCACGCTGACCTGCGGATAGGCCTGCTTGATCTGCGCCACCGCCGGCGGCAGCACGAAGCGCGCCTGGGTGTGGGTGGTCGTGAGGGTCAACTGGCCCTGGCTCTCGCGGCGCTGGTTGGCGGCGTAGGTGCGGATGTTGTTGGCCTCGGCCAGCACCGCGCGGGCGCGTTCGATCACCTCGCGTCCGGCCGGGGTCACCGTCTCCAGGCTGCGGCCCTTGCGCACGAACAGCAGGAAGCCCAGTTCGTCCTCCAGTTGCTTGAGCTGCTTGGACAGCCCCGGCTGCGTGGCATGCACGCGCGCCGCCGCCAGGGTGATGTTGAGGTCGGCGTCGGCAATGGCGACGAGATAGCGGAGTTGGGTCAGCGTCATCGGGACGAGGGCGAGGCGCCGCCTGGCGGGAGCAGCCTCGACTGTAGTGGAAATGCGGCATCCACCTTATAACCGAAAGCTATCTGGCAGAAGGATGAAGTCATTTCCGGGCGCTATAAGCCGGCGCTACGGTCATGCCCTCCTTCCTTCCTGCGCTGCGACCGCCGTGAGCCCTGCCCCGATCGCGTTGTATCCGGACCTGCGCCAGCGGCCCGTGCTGGTGGTCGGCGGCGGCGCGACCGCCGAGCGCCAGGTGCAGGCGCTGCTCGCCGCCGGCGCCGCGCCGCGCGTGGGCGCGATGGCGCTGAGCCCGGGGTTGCAGGACTGGGCCGACGCCGGACGCATCCAGTGGCTGCGCGGCCGCTTCGATGCCGCCTGGCTGGACGCGGTGTGGTACCTGATCGCCGCCAGCGACGACGCCGCGGTGAACCGGCTGGCGCTGCAGGCCGCCACCGCGCAGCGGGTGCTGGCGCAGGCCGCGCCCGGCGCCGCCGAGCCGCTGGCCCTCCCCACGCCGGCCGATTCCGGCGGCGGTGGCGTCGATGCGCCCGCCATCGCGGCAGCGGCGCCGCCGATCCGCCCCGGCAGCGTGACCCTGGTCGGCGCCGGCCCCGGCGACCCCGGCCTGCTGACCCTCAACGCGCTGCATGCGCTGCGCCACGCCGACGTGGTCCTGCACGACCGCCTGGTCAGCGCCGCGATCCTGGACCTGCTGCCGGCCACCGCCGAACGGATCGAGGTCGGCAAGTCGGCCGACGGCCACAGCGTGCGCCAGGAGCAGATCCACGCGCTGCTGCTGGAGCACGCGCGGCGCGGACGCCGGGTGGTGCGGCTGAAGGGCGGCGATCCGTTCGTGTTCGGCCGCGGCGGCGAGGAACTGGAGTACCTGCGCGCGCACGCCGTGCCCTACGCGGTGGTGCCGGGCATCACCGCGGCGCTGGCCTGCGCGGCCTATGCCGGCATCCCGCTGACCCATCGCGACCATGCGCAGTCGCTGCGCCTGGCCACCGCGCACTGCAAGGATTCGTTCGACACGCTGGACTGGGCCGCGCTGGCGCAGCAACGGCAGACCCTGGCGGTGTACATGGGCGTGGCCGGGCTGGACACGGTCCGCGCGCGCCTGCTGCACGCCGGCCGCGCCGCCGACACCCCGTTCGCGCTGGTCGAAAACGGCTCGCGCCCCGAACAGCGGGTGATTACCGGCACCCTGGCCGACCTGCCCGACACCGCCCGCGCGTACCAGGTGCGCTCGCCGGCGCTGCTGATCCTGGGCGAGGTGGCCGCGCTGGCGTCGACCCTGCACTGGTTCGGCACCGCGCCGCTGGACGCGGCACCCTCACCTTTCCCGAAGCCGGCCGTGCCTACCCTGGCCCACGCCGCCTGACCCGCATTCTTCCGGAGACCCCGCGCATGGCCATCTACGACAACATCCTCGACACCATCGGCCACACCCCGATCGTCAAGCTGCACCGCCTGGCGCCGGCGCACGTGGACCTGTACGTCAAGGTCGAGGCCTTCAACCCCGGCGGCTCGGTCAAGGACCGCCTGGCCCTGGCGATCGTGCTGGACGCCGAGGCGCGCGGCCTGCTCAAGCCCGGCGACACCATCGTCGAGGCGACCTCGGGCAACACCGGCGTGGCCCTGGCGATGGTCGCCGCCGCGCGCGGCTACAAGTTCGTGGCGACGATGGTGGAGACCTTCTCGATCGAGCGCCGCAAGCTGATGCGCGCCTATGGCGCCAAGGTGATCCTGACCCCGGCCGCCGAGCGCGGCAGCGGCATGGTGCGCAAGGCCGAGGAACTGGCCAGGCAGCACGGCTGGTTCCTGGCCCGGCAGTTCGCCAACCCGGCCAACCCGGCCTACCACCGCAGCACCACCGCCGCGGAGATCCTGCGCGATTTCGCCGGCCGCCGGCTCGACCACTTCGTCAGCGGCTGGGGCACCGGCGGCACCCTTACCGGCGTCGGCGAAGTGCTGCGGGTGGCGCGCCCGGACGTGCGCATCACCGCCACCGAGCCGGCCGGCGCCGCGCTGCTGCAGGGCCAGGAGTGGAAGCCGCACAAGATCCAGGGCTGGACCCCGGACTTCGTGCCGGAGGTGCTCAACCGCGAGGTCTACGACGAGGTGCTGAGCGTGGAGGACGCCGATGCCATCGCGGTGTCGCGCCGCCTCGCCGCCGAGGAAGGCATTTTCACCGGCATCTCCGGCGGCGGCACCGTCGCCACCGCGCTGCGCGTGGCCGAAGCCGCCACGCCCGGCGCGGTGATCCTGGCGATGCTGCCGGACACCGGCGAGCGCTACTTCTCCACGCCGCTGTTCGCCGACATCAACGAAGGCAGCGACGACGACTGGCTGGCCGGTCTGCCGTAAGCGGCGTGGCGATACGGCGATGCGGCCGTGTCGTCATGCGATGGCGGCGCGTCATTCGGGTGCACTGTAGGAGGGGCTTCAGCCCCGACAGACTGTGTCCGAAGTCCGAACCTCCTACGCTTCGCTCGTCGCGGCTGAAGCCGCTCCCACAGGGACTTGCGGCGAGCTGGCTGGGTGCATTTGTGGGAGGGACTCAGTCCCGACGCGTCGCGCCATCGGAAAGCGCACGGCTTCGCTCGTCGCGGCTGAAGCCGCTCCTACAGGGGCTTGCGGCGAGCTGGCTGGTGCATTTGCGGAAGGGACTTCAGTCCCGACGCATTGCGCCATCGGAAAGCGCACCGCTTCGCTCGTCGCGGCTGAAGCCGCTCCTACAGGGGCTTGCGGTGAGCTGGCTGGTGCATTTGCGGAAGGGACTTCAGTCCCGACGCGTTGCGCCATCGGAAAGCGCACCGCTTCGCTTGTCGCGGCTGAAGCCGCTCCTACAGGGGCTTGCGGCGAGCTGGCTTGCGCACTGTAGGAGGGGCTTCAGCCCCGACGGACCGTGTCCGAAGTCCGAACCTCCCACACTTCATCGTCGTGACGGATCGCCATAGGCCACGCAGCGGCGCATCCACAATGGCGATATCAGCGCACAGCGAGCGCGGAGGGCAGTGGCAGCGACACGGCGTCGTTCGCCGACGCACGCTGCGCCTCCAGCGCCGACGCACGCTGCAGCAACTGCGCGAGCACCGCGATCGCGATCACCGCCGGCGCCTTGCCGTCGATGCCGGGCAGACCGATCGGGCAGGTCAGCCGCGCCTGCGCGGCCTCGCCCAGGCCGTCGTGGCGCAACCGCGACAGGAACCGCGCGCGCTTGGAGGCCGAGCCGATCAGGCCGACGAAGCCGGCCTGGCCGCTCAGCGCCGCCGCGACGAGCCGATAATCCAGTGCGTGGTCGTGGGTCAGGATCAGCAGCATCGCCTCGGCCGGCGCCGCCGCGGCACGCGCGAGCAGCGCCGCTTCTCGCAGATGCTCCGCGCCGGCCGCGGCAGCCAGGTCGGCGCGCGAATCGGACCAGGCCAGCGCGAACGGCAAGCCGTGCAGCGCGCGCGCGATGGCGATGCCGACATGGCCGGCGCCGAACAGAGACAGCGGCGTACAGCGCGGGCCGATCGCCTGCGCCAACAAGGCACCCGCCGCGGGCGCCGGCGCACGCAGCGACAGCGCTGGCGGCGCCACATCGCCGATGGAATGTTCGAGATCATCGCGCCGCAACCGGGTCAGCAGCGTGCGGCCCAGCGTCGCCTGTCGCAGCCAGTCGCTGCGCGCCGGATCCAGCCGCTCCAGCAGCAGGCGCACGCGGCCGCCGCAGCACTGGCCGAGCAGATCGTCGGCCTGGGCGTGCGCCACGCAGTCGCCGCAACGGCCGCTGCAGCGCACGGGGCGCGCCGGCGCGACCGCGCCCAGCGTGTAGTCCTGCACCTGCCAACTTCCTGGCGGCTGCGCGAGGAGCGCGCGCGCCAGGGCGCTGGCGCGCCACTCCAGCACGCCGCCGCCGATGGTGCCGAGGGTGCCGTCGCCGGTCACCAGCATGCGCGTGCCGGCCTCGCGCGGGGTCGAGCCGGCGGTGGCCAGCACCGTGACCAGGGCCGTCGCGCCGCGCGCCAGCGCCGCTTCCGCCTGCAGGCTCCAGTCAGCGCGCATCGGCGCGCCGTGCCGCGATCGCGGCGAGGATGCGTTCCGGGGTGGCCGGCGCGTCCAGCGCCGGCAGGCCGGGGCCGGGCGCCGCCGCGGCCACCGCCCGGGTCAGCGCCGAGAACACCGAGATCGCCAGCATCAACGGCGGTTCGCCCACCGCCTTGGAGCGGTGGATGGTCGGCTCGTCGTTGCGCCCGGCGTCCCACAGGTCGATCCGCATGCGCGCCGGGCGATCCCCCGCGGTGGGAATCTTGTACGTGGACGGCGCGTGGGTCAGCAGCCGGCCTTGCGCGTCGTAGACCAGTTCCTCGGTGGTCAGCCAACCCATCCCCTGGACGAAGCCGCCCTCGATCTGGCCCAGGTCGATGGCCGGATTGAGCGAGCGGCCAACGTCGTGCAGCACGTCCACCGCCAGCACCCGGTGCTCGCCGGTCAGGGTATCGATCACCACTTCGCTCAGCGCCGCGCCGTAGGCGAAGTAGTAGAACGGGCGGCCGCGGTGGCTGGCGCGGTCGTAGTGGATCTTGGGCGTGGCGTAGTAGCCGCTGGCGGCCAGCGAGATGCGCGCCATGTGCGCCTGCCGGCACAGCGCACCGAACGCCAGCACGAGATCGCCGGCGACCACCTCGCCGCCGGCGAAGCGGACCTGCTCCGGCGCCACGCCGCCGCGTTCGGCGGCCAGCGCGGCCAGGCGCGCGCGGATGGCGCTGGCCGCGTTGTAGGCGGCCATGCCGTTGAGGTCGGTGCCCGAGGACGCCGCGGTGGCCGAGGTGTTGGGCACCTTGTCGGTGCGCGTGGCGGTGATGCGCACCTGCGCCACGTCGATGCCGAACACGTCGGCGACGATCTGCGCGACCTTGATCATCAGCCCCTGCCCCATCTCGGTGCCGCCGTGGTTGAGCTGCACCGAGCCGTCGGCGTAGACCAGCACCAGCGCGCCGGCCTGGTTGAGATGGCTGGTGGTGAAACTGATGCCGAACTTCACCGGGGTCAGCGCCAGCCCCTTCTTCAGCACGCGGTGACGGGCGTTGAACGCATCCACCGCCGCCTGCCGCGCGGCGTAGCCGGTGCGCGCGGCCAGTTCCTCGATCAACGCCGGGGCCACGTTGTCGGCCACGGTCATGCCATAGGGCGTCACGTTGCGCGCCGGCGCCGCGTACAGGTTGGCGCGGCGCACCTGCAGCGGGTCGCGGCCCAGCGCGGCGGCGACCGCATCCAGCACGCGCTCGATCGCCAGCATGCCCTGCGGCCCGCCGAAGCCGCGGAACGCGGTGTTGGACACGGTGTGCGTGCGCAGCCGGTGCGAGACGATCTCCACCACCGGCAGCCAGTAGCAGTTGTCGGCATGGAACATGGCGCGGTCGTTGATCGCCAGCGACAGGTCGGTGGTGGCGCCGCAGCGCGAGGCCAGTTCCAGGCGCAGCGCCAGGATGCGACCGTCGTCGTCGAAGCCGGCGCGGTAGTCGACCTGGAAGTCGTGGCGCTTGCCGGTGATGCGCATGTCGTCGTCGCGGTCGTAGCGCAGCTTGGCCGGGCGTCCGGTGAGCGCGGCGACCAGTGCGCAGGCCGCGGCCGGCGCCGCCGCCTGGGTTTCCTTGCCGCCGAAGGCGCCGCCCATGCGCCGCACTTCCACGGTCACGTCGGCGCTGGGCAATCCCAGCAGCGCCGCGATCAGGTGCTGCACTTCGCTGGGGTGCTGGGTCGAGGACAGCACGTGCAGTTGTCCCTGCTCGCCCGGCAACGCCAGCGCGATCTGTCCTTCCAGGTAGAAATGCTCCTGCCCGCCGATCTGCAGCGCGCCGGCGCAGCGCCGCGGCG
>Ga0105251_10000245_pt1 | contig 54760 bp, 44 predicted proteins | sample KBSS64metaG_FD_80424 | JGI IMG/M metagenome (GOLD analysis project Ga0105251, IMG submission 80424) | Switchgrass rhizosphere microbial communities from Kellogg Biological Station, Michigan, USA - KBS S6-4 metaG | ecosystem: Host-associated > Plants > Roots > Rhizosphere > Soil | place...
CTTCCGCCACCGGCAAAGCGCACGTGATCAAGTCGCACCACAACGTGGGCGGCCTGCCGAAAGAGATGAAGCTGGGCCTGGTCGAGCCGCTGAAAGAGCTGTTCAAAGACGAAGTGCGCAAGATTGGCCTGGAGCTGGGTCTGCCGTACGACATGCTGTACCGCCACCCGTTCCCGGGCCCGGGTCTGGGCGTGCGCGTGCTGGGCGAAGTGAAGAAAGAGTACTGCGACCTGCTGCGCCGCGCCGACGCCATCTTCATCGAAGAGCTGCACAAGGCCGATCTGTACAACAAGGTCAGCCAGGCGTTCACCGTGTTCCTGCCGGTGCGTTCGGTCGGCGTGATGGGCGACGGCCGTAAATACGACTGGGTCGTTTCACTGCGCGCAGTGGAAACCATCGACTTTATGACCGCGCACTGGGCGCACCTGCCGTACGATTTCCTCGGCCGCGTCTCCAACCGCATCATCAACGAAGTGAACGGCATCTCCCGCGTGGTGTACGACATCAGCGGCAAGCCGCCGGCGACCATTGAGTGGGAATGATCTGAACTCCCCATTGCCTATTTATAAATAGGTGGAAATAAGCTTAACCCTCTGTTTTATACAGAGGGTTTTTCTTTATGTGCGGCCATGGCCAAGGCAGGTCATTGTTCGTGGTCTAAATATGGACTATATTCAAGCATCGATTTGACGGATGACTTCTGGGGGCATGATGAAAGTAGAGACCATCAGCTACGTTAAGAAAAACGCGGCCACGCTCGATCTCTCTGAACCTATTCTGGTCACGCAAAATGGGGTTCCTGCCTATGTTATCGAATCCTATGAGCAGCAACAGGAGCGAGAGAACGCCATTGCGTTGTTGAAATTACTGACGCTGTCAGAGAAAGATAAATCTGATGGTCGCCTGTTCTCGAAGGAACAGCTGCTGGATGGGCTCTAAGCGTTAACTCGCTCAACATTAAGGGATTGCAATGGAACAGCAAGTTACCTTTGAGTACACGCTTACCGTAAAGCACTGTATCGACACGATAGTGAGTCACCTCCGGCGGGTTGATGTCGAACCGCGCCCGGTTATTGCGGATATTCTGGCGCAGTTTGAGAGTGCCGTTGGCGTGTTCCCGCAGGGATGCCAGATTTGCCCGGAACTGCTGAAAATCGGCTGTGCGAAGTACCGGGAATTTAACCATTCTGCAGGCTATCGCGTTTTGTATTCCGTAGACGGGTCCGTCGTCATCGCCCATGCGGTTTTGTCGCATCGGCAGGACATACAGCAGCTGTTGTTCAAGCGCCTGATCATGGTCTGATAACCAGGTCGGTTGGCGAATGCCCCGTTTTCCGACGGTGACGATAATGTGGCCCGCAGCAGTCGGGTCATGGAGATTGCATCAATTGTCTTGCTCATCATACCTCCTCTGGCAGTCCTGAATCGCCTCCATATTCCCCAGCGTCCAGTCGAACAGTATCGAGAATGGCCCCTGCAAAGATTCGCCGAGCGGCGTCAGCGAATACTCGACGCCAAGCACCCGCCCATCCAACACCTTGCGATTCACCATGCCGTTGCGCTCCAGCTTGCGCAGCGTCTGGGTCAGCACGCGCTGGGTAACGCCATCCAGACGGCGCTTGATGGCGTTGAAGCGCTGCGGCTCACGCAGCACCTCCAGCACCATCATTGACCATTTGTCGGCGATTTGGTCGAGAACGATGCGGCTCGGGCAGTCTGCGCGGTAGATTTGCTCAGTCTTATCCATAGGTATCTTCCTGCATCCCTGGGATGCTTAAGGTGCGTAATTGACGTCAGGTATGCAAAGTATACCATTCGACGAGCTGCGCGAAAATCCAGCAACGCTATCCCCAGGAAAAAGGACATTGATATGACAGATACAGATTTCAGCAAGCTCAGGCTGTCTCATGCGCAGGGCGTATTGACGATCGCTATCGATAACCCGCCGGTAAACGTGCTGGATGTGGCTCTGATGTCAGAAATTAGCCGTTTACTGCGCGCGGTGCGCGACGATCCGCACACGCGGGTGCTGGTTTTCCAGAGCGCGGATCCCGAGTTCTTCATTGCGCACGTCGACATGGCCTTAATCGATGAGCCGCACGCCTTCGATGAACTGGCGCGCAGCGCGCCGGAGGGGCTTAACCCGTTCCAGGCCTTTGGCGAACTGCTGCGCAGCCAACCGCAGGTCACCATCGTTAAGCTGGCCGGGCTGGCGCGCGGCGGTGGCGCGGAGTTGGTGGCGGCGGCCGACATGGCCTTCGCTGCGCAAGGGCGGGCAGGGCTTGCCCAGTGCGAAGCCCTGATGGGCATTACGCCCGGCGGCGGCGCGACCCAATACCTAACGAGCCGCATGACGCGCGGCCGCGCGCTTGAAGTGATCCTTGGCGCCGATCTTATCGACGCGGCAACCGCAGAGCGCTACGGCTGGATTAATCGCGCATTGCCCGCCGCCGAGCTCGATGAGTTCGTCGATAGGCTAGCGCGCAATATCGCGGCATTGCCTGCGGGGGTTATCGCGGCGGCCAAGCAGGCGATGCCTGCGCCGGATCTGCGGGCGGGGTTTGATCGCGAGCACGACGCCTGGGCGGGTTTGTTTGCCCGCCCGGCGGCGGAGCGGCTGATTCGCGCTGGGCTTAAGGCCGGCGCCCAAACTAAAGAGGGTGAGCGCAACCTCGAGGGGGTGCTGCGCAAGCTTGGCGTTTAAGGCGTCCCGGCCAGTCTGTGCTCGCTAGCAGGACGACCACTGGCTCAACAGCGCATGCAGCTTGGCCGGCTCCAGCGGCTTTCTCAATACCAGATACCCCTCCTGCTCGGCCTCCTGCAGGATAGGCGAGTTGAACTCGCCGCTGACCATGGCGCCGCTGACGTTTGGCAGGCGTTCAAACAGCGCCTGCAGGATATCGAAACCGCTCTCGCCGGAGCGCAGCCGCTGATCGCACAGCACGGCGAACGGCGTGAAGCCTTCATCGACGATGGCGAACGCCTCTGCGGCGGAGGCCGCACAGCGTACGCGGATGCCCCAGGTGCTCATCAAACTCTCCCAGGCGGAGGTTACCAGCGGATCATCGTCCACCACCAGGCAGGAGCCGCGCAGCGGCGCATAGCGGGTAGGGGTTGCGGTGTTATCGTAGCCGGCCGCGTTTTCCGGCAGTTTGGCTTCGCCGGCGTATCGAGTGAAGCGCATCCAGAAGCGCGATCCTTTGCCTTCAACCGAGTGCATGCCGTATTTCACCTTCATCAGCTTGGCGCAGCGCGCCACCACCGCCAGCCCCAGACCGTGGCCGGCGCTGTCGATTTTCCACGCCAGCTCGGGGCGGTAGTAGGGGGAGAAAATTTTGCTCTTTTCTTCGTCGGCAATGCCTACGCCGGTGTCCCACACCTCGACCAAACAATCCGCGCCGCGTGGGCGGATGGCGATCAGCACGCCGCCCTGCTGCGTGTAGCGCAGCGCATTTTGTATCAGGTTGATCAGCGATTGCCGCACCAGCAGCGGGTCGCCCATCACGCAGATGCGCCGCTTGGGCCGCCAGGTGCGCAGCGCCAACGCGCGGCTGTTCGCCTCTTCGCGGAACAGGGTGATCGCCGAATCCAGCAGGGCGCCGATGTCCACGTGGGTGGCGGCGGTGCTGACGCTGCCGGATTCAATCTTGCTGAGATCGAGCAGCGAATTGAACATAAGATGCACCGATCGCACGCTTTGCTGCAGGTCTAACAGCTGCGGCGTGAGGGTGGCGTCCTGGTTTTTATGAATAATGGCTTCAATCAGAAAACCCATGGCGTGCACCGGCTGGCGCAGGTCGTGGCTGGCGGTGGTTAAAAATTGGTTTTTATCCAGCAGCGCCTGCTCCGCCTCCTCTTTGGCCTGGCGGAACTGCTCCGCCAGACGGGAGCTTTTCTCTTCGAGCAACGCTTGCTGAATAAAGAACGCATGCGAGGTTAACGCGTGGCGATAGATGGCGAAACCGTACAGCAGATTAAGCATCAGCACGATAAACATCATATCTTCCAGCCGCCAGATGATGCCGAGGTTCAATAGCCCCCAGGAGGCGAAGAAAAACCGCGTAAAGGTGCTGATGACCGGCGTCAGGTGGGTCGCATTGGCGGCGACGATCGCGGCGATGCTGATATTGAGCAGCAGAAAAAAGTCAAAATTGTGGGTTTGCGGGGTGATTAAATAGAGCGACGAGATGCCCAGCCCATGCACCAAAGCCACTTTATTAATGCGCGGCAGCCAGCGGCGCAGAACGGCGTCTTCGTCATTTTGTTTGGCCTCGCGCTGATAACGGCGATGCCATATTCGGATCGCCACGGCGCATAGCAGGTAAATGATTATCCAGGTAATGGTTGGTCCCAGCGGATCCCCCAGCAAATAAATCCAGATGGCGAAAGGGATGCCAACGAAGGGCACGGCGGTAAAGCTGAAGACCAGCCGCATGAAGGTATTATTCAGCAGGCGGATCTGCGCGCGGGAGGAAATACCATCATTTTGTAAATCCTGGAAAAACCTCATTGCGACGGCCCTCGTTTACCGTGCAGCAGCGTAATGGCCTCTACGCGGCTATTAACCCCGAGTTTTTTTAGAATATTGCCGATATGCTCTTTCACGGTCGGCTCGGAAATAGAAAGCTGTGCGGCGATCCTTTTATTAGGCAGGCCGCGCATCATCATATTTAATACGTCAATTTGCCGCGGCGTTAAATTGAATTTTTGCAGGTGGTTGTTATCACTGACGGTCTCGATAGCCGTATCCAGAGGGAACCATTGCTGATTTTCCATTAGCGCCTGAACCGCTTTGGCGAATAATTCGGGCGGTTCGTTTTTAAGCACAAACCCGTGGCCGCCGGCGGCGCGCACCTTTTGCCATATTTCGTTATTCTCATCGCCGCTGACCACCAGAAAGCGCACCTGCGGATAGATCTGTTTGATCTCTTTGAGCAATTTTAATGCAGTGCCGTCGGATAACCAAAAATCGATGACCATTAAGCGTGGGGCGCAATTCTCCAGAATATGGCGATGGCAATGTTCTTCGTTGATCGCCACATGGACATGTTTAAATCGACAATGCGTATTCAGGAAATTGGCGATGCCGCTTGCCACCAAAGGATGGTCATCAACGACCAACGCATAATCCTTTCCCAAGGGTATCTCCTTCCGCTTAAACCTGCCAGATTGATTCTGGCGACTTGTTATTATCATCCCTCCCTACTTTAGGAGGGTTTTTTTGTTTAGGAAAGGGAAATATATTATTCGAGGATTTGGATAAGAGAAAACATAAAGCCAATCAGTATTTGGAACTGTTTGGTTATAAAGGATAATTTATGAGAAAAACACTTATCGCTTTAACCGTTACGATGATGGTAGCCGGTTGTTCCACATTGAAAACCGATCAAGCCATTCCGCTGCTGCAGGCGGAAACGGCGAAAATGCTGGGCCTGGGGTCATCGGATGAAATTACCGTGACCAATGTTAACGGCGCTCAACCCGACGCGCTGGGCGGGCAAAAACTTTCTTACCGCGCCACTACCGAAAAAGGGCGAATCTTCGACTGTTCTTCGCTGATGATGCCGGGAATTTTAGGCTCGGCGCCGTCGTTAAGCGCGCCAACCTGTACGCCGGTCGTCACGCATAAATAATTATCCTCGGGGATGGCACCGCCGCCCCGGGTATCAAACATCGGAACCTGAGCGCTGGGGGCAATAAGCTCTCGTTCCGACGATCAATAAGCCTGCTTTCGCGAAATAACGCGTCAAACCTTCTCTAGTACATTCAGTTTTTATATAGCAATGGCTTTCGCGATATCAGGCTAATTAGAACGGAGATAGCACGTGAATGACAATATATTGCACCCTTTAGCGGTCAATACGCCGCTTTCCAAACTTTACCTCGCTCTGTTCTCTGCGCCATTGCTGTTGCTGGCGCCCGCCGATATCGCTCGCGCAGACGATGCCATTTTTGACGGCGACACGCGCATTACGGAATCTTTGGCCTACACCGGGGATGTTTATGTCGGCCGCAACCAAAGCGGGAACCTGCTGATCGATAATGGCAAAATCACCGCCTATAACGTTAATATCGGCCGGATGTTCAACGGCCAAATTTATGAAAGCCTGGTCACGGTCAGAGGGCCGAACGCCGAACTGAACGCCGTTAACGACCAATTCGTCTTGCGCGGCGGCTTGAATCTGGGGCGGGGGACGCTGCGGGTCGAAGAGGGTGCGCTGGCCAGCGCGAAAGAGATCGTGGTCGGCACCACCCGCGGCTACGACAGCCACCTTATCGCCACGGGCGCCGGCTCCAGAGTCGTCAGCAACTTTCTCAGCGTCGGCACCGATCTGGGCGCCCGGTCCACGCTGTCGATTGAAGACGGCGCGGTGCTGAACACCGCGTTCGACGCGCGCATCGGCAACGGTTCCGGGCCCGGAGAGACCGATAAACTGAGCCCGAAGGCCAGGGTCACCGGGGCGAACTCGCAGTGGAACGTCGGCCGCGCGCTCACGCTCTACGGCGATCTTGATGTGCTGAACGGCGGTGCGGTCAACGTCGGCGGCATCGAGGTGGCGGGCGTCTCAGGCGCGCGTAAAACCGCCGAACTTTACATCGCCGGTAACGGCTCGCGCTTTACCAGCGGCAGCAGCGTTAACGTCGGCGATTACGGCAACGGCGTGTTGTCGGTGGCGGACGGCGGCGTATTTTCCGCCGGGGCTAACGAACTGCGGCTGGGCGATACCGGTTCCGGCTCGAACCGCGGCGCGCTGATCGTCGGCAGCCGCGGCAATATGGATACCGGCACCGGTTTGACCGAGCCGACGCTCGGTGCGGCGGGCGGGGCGGGCACTATCGACGCCCAAACGGCGATCAATCTGCGCGGCGGGTTGTTCGGTAGCTATGTGTACTTTAACCACACCGCCGGCAACTACGTGTTCAGCAACAAAATGAGCGGCGAAGGCGATGTCATCAACACCTCTGGCCAGACGACGCTGAACGGCGATCTTTCCCAGCTTAAGGCGAACGTGACCGCCCGGGGCGGCAAAATCATCATCGCCAGCGATATCAATACGCAAAAAGAAGACAGCCCTTTCGATATTCAGACGCTGAGCGCCGAGAGTGGCGGCACGCTGATCCTCGACGCCACGGCCGGTTCGGACGTGAACAACGGCCAGGGCTACAGCAGCGCTGCGTCGATCAAGGCCGGCGGTACGCTGGGCGGCAACGGCACGCTGGGCCAAACCGAAATTCAGTCCGGCGGCCATATTTCGCCCGGCGATGGCAATATCGGCACCCTGACGCTGCAACGCTATCTGAACTTCATCGGTGAGTCTTTCTATGACGTCGATATCGCCGGCGACGGCAGCAGCGACAAATTGGCCGTAGCCGGTAAAACCACCATCAGCAATCAGGCCAAAGTGCAGGTTACCGCGCTGGATCCGCAAACCAGTTATCAAACCGGCCAAAGCTACCGCATTTTGACGTCGCAAGGCGGGATTGACGGCCAGTTTGCCGAAGCTGTCTCAAAATCTGCCTTCCTGGACGTGGCGCTCAACCACAGCGCCAACGCCGTGGATCTGACGATCGCGCAAAAAGGCGGCGGCGAGAATCCGGGCGGTGAGAACCCGGGCGGTGAGAATCCGGGCGGTGAGAATCCGGGCGGTGAGAATCCGGGCGGCGAGAATCCGGGCGGTGAGAACCCGGGTGGTGAGAATCCGGGTGGTGAGAATCCGGGCGGCGAGAATCCGGGCGGCGAGAATCCGGGCGAGGGTAAACCCGGCATTTTCCAAACAGTGGCGCAAACCGGCAACCAATGGAATACCGCCGGCGCGCTCTCAACGCTGGCGCAGAGCGGCCCCTCATTGGCTCTGTATAACTCCGTATTGCTGTTGAGCGCGCCGGAAGCGCGCGAGGCGTTCAATCAGCTGTCGGGCGAAGTTTATCCGTCCATGCAGTCTAACCTGATCGCCGGCAGCACCCAGCTGTTCAACGTGCTGAACCAGCGCATGCTGCGCGTATTTGATAATGATGCGTTGCCGGTTCCGCCACTGGCGATGTCGCTGGTGCAGCCGGCCAGAGCGGAAAACAACGGCGTTTGGGGCCAGACCTTCGGCTCATGGGTAAGAAACAGCGGTGACGGCAACGTGGGCAAACTGGATGGCAACACCAGCGGCTTCCTGTTGGGTGCCGACCGTAAATTAGCCGACCACAGCGTCCGTATCGGGGGCTATTTCGGTTACAGCCGCGGCGATTACGATGTCGACAGCCGCCGCTCCAAGATCGACAGCGATAACTACCACCTCGGCCTGTATGCGGCGGGGCAGCAGAATGCGTTCTCTCTGCGCGGCGCTTTGGGCTACACCTGGCATAAGATTGAAGGTAAGCGCAATGTCGATTTCAACGGCTTCTCGGATCGGTTGAAGTCGGACTACGACGCGAACTCGCTGCTGGCCTTCACCGAGGCGGGCTACCGTTTTGGTCAGCCGGACGCCAATCTGGAGCCGTTCGTTAATCTGAGCTACATCCGCCTGCATACCGACAGCTTCCAGGAGAAGGGCGGCGCCGCCGCGCTGAGCGTGCGTAATGAAACGATGAATACCTTCTATTCCACCCTGGGCGTGCGCGGCACGAAAGAGCTGCCGAAAAACCTCAGCCTTTACGGTTCATTGGGGTGGCAGCATGCCTACGGCGATAAAACCGCGTCATCGCGCATGGCGTTTGCCGGCAGCGACGCCTTTACCACGCAAGGCATTGCGGTTGATGACAACCTGATGGTGGCGGACGTAGGGGTGAGCCTGAAGCTCTCTCGCGCCAGTTCGTTGGATCTCGGTTATCAGGGGCAATACGGTTCCGACACCCGGGTGAATTCGATCAACGCCAACCTACGATGGTCGTTCTGATTTTCTGAGGAGGTTTTTTCATAACGGGATATCGCCGGGCAACGGGCCGTGGTCGCCTGGCGATATCTCTGCTTCCGACGAGGAGTGCTCCAGCAGCTTAAATAACGTGCTTCGCTCATCACCGGTCAAATCCCGCCATTCGCCCAACGGCAGCCCCGCCAGCTCGATATTCATAATGCGCAGCCGCTCAAGCCGGGTGACTTCATAGCCAAAGTATTTGCACATGCGGCGGATTTGGCGGTTAAGCCCCTGCACCAGGATAATGCGAAACACCTGCGCGGACTCACGCTCCACCCGGCATTGTTGGGTCACCTTGCCCAGTATCGGCACGCCCGCGCTCATGCCTTGAATAAATTCATCGGTCAGCGGTTTGTTGACGGTCACCAGATACTCTTTTTCATGATTATTGCCGGCGCGCAGGATCTTATTGACCAGCTCGCCGTTATTGGTCATGAAAATCAGACCCTGCGAGGCCTTATCCAGCCGGCCAACGGGGAAGGTACGTTGGCTGTGGTTAACCAAATCGCCGATGTTATCCCGCTCGTGCTTCCCCATGCTGGTGAGAATGCCAACCGGCTTATTCAGCGCGATAAGCACCAGGTCCTCCGCCGTGCGCGGTGCAATCGGCTGGCCGTTCACTTGCACAATATCCCCGACAAACACCTGCGCGCCCACGCTGGCCGGCCGGTCGTTGATCAACACCTTGCCCTGCTTGATGTGGCGATCGGCATGGCGGCGGGAACAGATACCGCTGTCGCTGATGTATTTGTTAAGGCGAATGGATGAGTGAGTCGGCATGGTTTCCCCGTAAAGCGCGGACTATACATGACCCGCAGGGGATTGCGAAGGCTGTTTGAAAGCAAATACTGGCGTTAAAGCATAGTTTTCTCCATCGATATATATTTGGTCGCTATTATTGCCTTCATTATTGTAATTTATGAATAACATTCATTAAATCAATGAGATGGATGAAATCCTTTTGGCCGGATATTATCAAAATTCAACCAAGGGATGGAGATGAAATGCTTAACTGCTTTTTAGTTCATAATGGGAACAAGATAAACACATTGTTGTGCCAGGGGGGCGGTATGTTTTCCGTTTTTTCTGGTAACAAGCACTATACAAACCAGCCTGGTTGCACAGATGTTCCCAATAACGGAGCTATCCCTGCCGGTACCTATTGGATTGTAGATAGGCCCTCCGGTGGCTTAAAGTCACAGGCGGTGACCTTATTTAAGGACCTTGTAACTAACGTGGATCATAATATCTGGTTTGCTTTATACCGTGACGATGGAACAATTAACGATAGAACATGGATTAACGGCGTTATGCGCGGGCAATTCAGATTGCATCCTATCGGTCCTCTGGGGTTATCAGAAGGATGTATAACCTTCTATTCCCAGAACGAGTTTAGTCGATTGCGGGCCGCGTTGTTGAAAACCAAAACGGTAAAAGTTCCCGGTACCAGACTACGGGCTTACGGCACTATTGAGGTTAAAGGTTATGAAAAAATCTGTGCTGTTTCTCGTTAATGTGATGGCCATAGTCGTATTGGCCGTCTTGACGATAAAGCTTTTTCCTATTCCATGGTTAACTGCTGGCCAAACTTCATGGCTGATAGACGCCAGTGAATTTTTCCACGTTGGTGATGTGGAATGGTTTGCAACGGTCGTTTTTGGCGGGTGTTATCTGTTGATCGGATGCCTGGAATGGTTCTTAATCCGCTGGGGAAGCCGGCGGTTCATACTCTCCGTTAAGCCTCACCCACCTTCACCACCCGGGTGTTAAGCGGGGTGAGGGGCTGCCCGGCGCCGCCGGTCGGCGTCATGCGCGGGATCGGCATGGTGGCGGGAACTGATACCGCTGTCGCTGATGTATTTGTTAAGGCGAATGGATGAGTGAGTCGGCATGGTTTCCCCGTAAAGCGCGGACTATACATGGTCCGCAGGGGATTGCGAAGGCTGTGTATAACAAACCGTTGGACTCGAGGGAAGGAATGGCTTTAGAAATTATGTGATATTCGTTGTTAAAATCAGACATGCATACGCTCCCCCCTCTTAAAAATACTTTAAAATGTTAGAAAATGAGCATCAGGGAATGAGCTATGAGCGCACAAATAGCCGAAGGGATATTGCGGCGTATGACATTGGGTGAGATTGCCATGGCCCGTAAGGTATATGGTGATTCCATTGTCTATAGTCGCGTTTGGATACATTGCGACAGTTATCTTCCGTTTGGGCTGCAAAACAGAAATTATGCAATGACACCGAACGGTGAGTTATGGTTCAGGCAGGCGTTGTACAAAGAGGATTTCTCTGTAAATACGGTTTTGATCGAAGATAAACATCTCTTTATTCATGAGTTAGGCCATGTGTGGCAACACCAACATGGGCAATGGGTGCGTATGCGAGGCTTGTTTAGCTGGGCTGCTGATTATTACTATTATCTTGATAAAAAAAGAATTAATAGCTATTCATTAGAGCAGCAGGCCTCGATTTTGGCGGACTACTGGTTGCTGTTGGTTTATGGTCTTGATATGTGGCGTTACTATCAGAAACCGGGGCGTATGGGGAAATACAAAGGCGCAGATAACCTGCGTGATATTCATTCACTCTATAAGAAAATCGTTAAGGGATGACTATTTATATGAGAAGATGTGTGCTTTTAACGGTGGTTCTTATATTGACGGGCTGCCCTGGTCCCGGCGATAAAATGGTATCACGCGTACCTACAACCGTAACGGCTAAAGGTAACGGCATTTGTGTTCTGTCTCCGATGAAGCCTGGAGAGAAAATTACTGCCGTTCAGATCTACAGTGACGCTGGTGATAAGTTAATTAAAATGCTTGAAGATGAACCAGCATATATCGATAACGGTAAGTGTTTACCGCTATTTGGTTATGCCTTTCATTCAGGTAGGCGCTATTCAGTTGCCTATGATGTGGAGGCATTGAATCGAGATGATTCGCATTTGATTACTGCAGAGTTTTCAATCTCATCCAGTGAACAGGGCGATATGAAAATTGGCAATTGAGGCCATTCAGTCACGCCTTGCCACTTTTACTCTTTAGTTTTCACCCACCTTCACCACCCGGGTGTTAAGCGGGGTGAGGGGCTGCCCGGCGCCGCCGGTCGGCGTCATGCGCGGGATCGGCCGGCCGCTGTCGGCTTCCACCAGCGTTGAATGCGTCTCTCCTTCGCTGAACAGATAATCCTCCCCCCATTGGCGCAGGCCGACGATCACCGGAAACAGCGCGCGGCCTTTGGCCGTCAGCGCATATTCCTGATAGGCGCTGCCGTCCGAGGCCGGGACGACCTCCAGCACCCCGTGCGCCACCAGGGTACGCAGGCGGGTAGAGAGGATGTTTTTCGCCATCCCCAGCCCTTTTTGAAATTCGCTGAAGCGGCGCACGCCGTCGAAGGCGTCGCGCACGATCAATAGCGACCACCATTCGCCAATCACATCCAGCGTGCGCGCCACCGGGCACTGCGCGTCTTCCAGGCTTCTACGTTTCACGGTGTTCCACTCCAGCAGCAAGATCTGGTTGCATTATAAAACCTCTGTGCGTAAAGTTCATTGAGTTTAATAATGAAACCACATTGGAGCTGACGATGAGCGACAAATTACTGGATGCCCCGTACGCCGCAGCGGATCGGCTGCCTGCTTCGCTGGTGCTGTTGCTGGCCGGGGCCAGCGCCTTCAGCGTGGCCAATGTCTACTATGCGCAGCCGCTGCTGGATGCCATCGCCGCAGATTTCGGCATCAGCCTGGCGGCGGTGGGCATGGTGATCACCGTTACCCAGCTCGGCTGCGCGCTGGCTTTGTTGTTGGTGGTGCCGCTGGGCGATCGGGTTAATCGGCGCCGGCTGTTGGCCGCCCAGCAGTTGCTGTTGATTGCCGCCTTGCTGGCGGTGGGGTGGTCAAAAAGCAGCCTGTTGTTGCTGGCGGGCATGCTGCTGGTGGGGCTGCTGGGCACCGCCATGACGCAAGGGCTGATCGCCTTTGCCGCTACCCTGGCCGCGCCGCACGAACGCGGGCGGGTGGTGGGGGCGGCGCAGGGTGGGGTGGTGCTGGGGCTGTTGTTGGCGCGCACGCTTTCCGGCGCGCTGGCGGACATCGGCGGCTGGCGCACGGTGTATTTTTTCTCCGCTGGGGTCACGTTGGTTTTGTTGCCCATTTTGGCGCGCCTGTTGCCTGCACTGCAGACGCCACCCCCAACGCTCAGCTATCCGGCCTTATTGCGCTCGATGCTGACGCTATTGCGGCGCGATCGCACGCTGCAAATTCGCGGCATGCTGGCGCTGCTGATGTTTGCGGCGTTCAGCATCTTCTGGAGCGCGCTGGTGCTGCCGCTTAGCCGGCCGCCGTTTAACTTTTCCCATTCGGTGGTGGGGGCATTCGGGCTGGTGGGGGCGGTAGGCGCTCTGGCGGCGATGCGCGCCGGGCATCTTGCCGATCGCGGGCTGGGGCAGTTGGCCAGCGGCGTTTGCCTGCTGTTGCTGACGCTGGCCTGGCTGCCGCTCGGCATGCTGGGCTATGGCCTAATTTGGCTGGTGACGGGCATCGTGCTGTTGGATCTGGCCGGGCAGGCGATCCACGTGCTGAACCAGAGCATGATCTTCAACGCCCATCCGCAGAGTCACAGCCGGCTGGTGGGGTGTTATATGCTGTTTTACGCCGCTGGCAGCGGATTGGGCGCCTTCGCCAGCACTCACGTTTACGCCTGGGCCGGTTGGAGCGGCGTGTGCTGGCTGGGGGCAAGCGTCAGCCTCGGCGCGCTGCTGTTCTGGCGGCTGACGCTGCGCGCCATGCCCGAGCGGCCATGACGTGGCGCCGCGCCCTTATTATTTCGCCGGCGAGTGCAGCAGGTAATAGTCCTCTTCGCCGTCGTTGCCGGTCGAAATGGTGCGCCAGCCGTGTTTGCGGTAGAACGCCAGCGCCTTCTCGTTTTTCACCAGGCATTTCAATGCGCCAGTGGCGGTGAAGGTGCGCTCCGCCGCCTGCAGCAGGGCGCTGCCGATACCGCGCGGCGGCAGATGTGGGTCGACATACAGGTTATGGATGAAGTTGTCGGCGCGATAAATCGACACGAACCCCAGCAGTTTGCCGTCCTCCTCCGCCACCCAGATATCCTCGCCCAGCGTCGAGCGATCGAAATCCTCCAGCCGGTAACCGTCGGTATTGCGCCAGGTGAACGCCGCCTTGCGCGAAGCCAGGTACAGGGTGCGCAGGAACGGGCGATCGGCCTCTTGGTATGGTCTTGTGTGCATGGCGTCTCCTTTTTATTTTTTCCCCACTATAGCGCGATTGACCTCACCGGCGGCAAGCCCAATAATGGCGGTCTTGACTCGGGGTGCCCGTCAGGGCTGAGATTTTACCCGTATTACCTGATCTGGATTATGCCAGCGTAGGGAAGTCTCGGTGCCCAACCGGTACCCGCCTTCTTGAACGCCGGTTGGGAGGAATATGTTCGCTCGACCTGAAGCTTTACCCGGCGCACGCGCCGCGGCCTGTCTGACCCAATTCAAACGCCGGCCCCCGCTGGTTCACTGCCTGACCAATGAAGTGGTGCAGTCGTTGACGGCCAACGTTTTGCTGGCGCTCGGCGCGTCGCCGGCGATGGTGGTGGAGCCGGGCGAGGCGGCGCAGTTCAGCCGGCTGGCGGACGCGCTGTTGATCAATATCGGCACCCTTAATGCACCGCGCGCCGAATCGATGCTGGCGGCGGTGGCGGCCGCCAACCAGGCGGGCACGCCCTGGGCGTTGGATCCGGTGGCGGTTGGCGGGTTGGCCTACCGCACCGCCTTTGCCAAAAAGCTGTTGGACGAGCAGCCGGCGGCGATCAGGGGCAACGCGTCCGAGATCATGGCGCTCAGCGGCCTGCAGGCCAACGGCCGCGGGGTAGACAGCGCCGACGATTCGCTGGCCGCCTTGCCCGCCGCCCGCGAGCTGGCGCGCCGCAGCGGTGCGATAGTGGCGGTGACCGGCGCGGTGGATTACGTTACCGACGGCCAACGGGATTGGGCGGTAGCCGGCGGTGATGCATTGATGACGCGGGTGGTCGGCACCGGCTGCGCCCTGTCGGCGGTAGTGGCAGCATTTTGCAGCCTGCCGGGCGAGCGGTTGGATAACGTCGCCACCGCCTGCCGGGTGATGTCGCACTGCGGCGGCCTGGCAGCCGCGGCTGCCGCCGGGCCGGGCAGCTTTACCCCGGCGTTCCTCGACGCCCTATACCGGCTGCGCGCGGAGGATCTGCAATGAAACGCATCAACGCTTTGACTATCGCCGGCACCGATCCCAGCGGTGGCGCCGGCATTCAGGCCGATCTGAAAGCCTTCTCGGCGCTGGAGGCATACGGCGCTTCGGTGATCACTGCGCTGGTGGCGCAAAATACCCGCGGCGTGCAGTCGGTTTATCAGATTGAACCGGCGTTCGTCGCCGCCCAGTTGGATTCGGTGTTCAGCGATCTGCGCATCGACAGCACCAAAATAGGCATGTTGGCCAACGCGGCGATCGTGCAGGCGGTAGCCGAGCGGCTGCGCCATTATCGGCCGGAATTTGTGGTGCTGGATACGGTGATGCTGGCGAAAAGCGGCGATCCGCTGCTGGCGCCGGAGGCGGTGGAGTCGATCCGCCGTGAACTGCTGCCGCTGGTGTCGATCATCACGCCAAACCTGCCGGAAGCGGCCGCCTTGCTGGCGTGCGCGCCGGCGGAAAATGAACTGCAAATGCGTGAACAGGGGCGGGCGTTGCTGGCGATGGGCTGCCAGGCGGTGCTGATGAAGGGCGGCCACCTGAGCGAAAGCGAGAGCCCGGACTGGCTGTTTACCGCCGGGCAGGAGCAGCGCTTTAGCGCGCCGCGCGTCGCCACCCGCCATACGCACGGCACCGGCTGCACGCTGTCGGCGGCGCTGGCGGCGCTGCGCCCGCGTCACGATGACTGGGCGGCAACCGTCGCCGCCGCTAAGGACTATCTGCAAAAGGCGCTGCAGCAGGCGGATACGCTGGAAGTGGGGCACGGCATCGGGCCGGTGCATCATTTCCATGCCTGGTGGTGAGCCAACTTTTTGCCGTCATTGCGGTCTGACTAGATCGAGGCCCGGCGCCAGCCGGGGTAAATAGAATTAACCCAGGGAGAAAGGCCATGGCAGGACAATGCGCACTCCGCAGCGCCGTTTTTGGCGCGTTGCTCAGCTTCAGCGCGGGCGGCTTTGCCCAGCAGATTGTCACCACCGCGGACGTGATCCAGCAGCCGGGTTATCAAGCCAGCTGGCAAAATATGGTGAAGGGCCAGGCGCGGCTGCCGGGCTGGGCGCGCAAGGGGGCCGGCACCTCGACGCCGGTGGAGAACCTGAGCTGGCAGGGGCAGGACTACCTGATCGGCAACCTGTGCAAGCCGCATGACTGCGCCAACAACTTTTTGATCGTGGCGTTCAAAGAGGACAAGTCGCAGGCCTGGGCAGTGCGCGTTGAGGTGGAAAACCGGCCAGAGGCTATCGATCATCCGAAGAAGTACGCCAGCTACCAGTGGCTCGGCAAGCCGAACGACGACATCAAGGCGCTGCTGAAGAAACAGTTCGAAGATAACCCCGACTGGCAGTAAAGCCGCAGGGGCGCAGTTTGCCGCGCCCCATGCCCGGGAGTCAGCCGATGCCGGCCTGGTGAAGATCGTGCAGGTTGATGGCGCCCACCAGAACGCCATCCAGGCTGACCACCGGCGCAGCGCTGATATGCTGTTCGTGCAGCGCCTCCAGCGCTTCGCCGGCGCGCCACTGTTCCGGCAGCCGATAGCCGGGGCGGGTGATCGCCGGGCTCAGCGCATCCTGCAGGCTGTTGCCCTTCACCAGCCAGCGGCGCAGGTCGCCGTCGGTAAATACCCCCACCACTTTCCGTTGCGCATCGCACACCGCCACCAGCCCCAACCCGGTGCGGCTCAGTTCCAGCATCGCCTCCATCACGTTGGCGCTTTCGCTGACCTTCGGCAGGCGATCGCCGGTGCGCATCAGGTGGTGCACCCGGTTCAGCAGGCGTGCGCCCAGGCTGCCGCCCGGGTGTGAACGGGCAAAATCTTCCGCATTGAAACCGCGTTGGCGCATCAATGCCATCGCCAGCGCGTCGCCCATCATCAGGGTATTAACCGCGCTGGAGGTGGGCGCCAGCCCCATCGGGCAGGCTTCGCGCTCTACGCTGATATCCAACACGCAGGCGGCGGCCTGCGCCAGCGGCGACTCTTTGCCGCCGGTGATGGCGATCACCGCAATGCCGTTCTCCGCCAACAGCGGCAGGATCAGATCCAGCTCTTTGGCGCGGCCGGAGTAAGAGATAAACACCACCACGTCGTCGGCGCCGATCATGCCGAGATCGCCGTGCAGCGCCTCCGCCGGGTGAACGAAGAACGACGGCGTGCCGGTGCTGGCCAGCGAAGCGGCGATCTTCTTGCCGATGTGGCCGGATTTGCCGATGCCGGAAATCACCGCCTTGCCGCGGCAGTTCAACAGCAGTTCGCAGGCGCAGACGAAGTTGTCATCCAGCCGCGCCAGCAGGCGCTGCGCTTCGGTCAGCTCGATCTCCAGCGTTTCGCGGGCGAAATTCAGCAGGGCGTTGGCGTTGTTCATCGGTGGCTCCGGTCGCTTACTCATCTGAAAGGTAATGTCTTATAAGGCAAAAGTATCATGCTCCAGGGGAAAGCACTAAGCGCGGCGCCCTTTGGCGCGGTAAATTCTCGAGGCAGATCGCATCCGGGCGGAAAATAAAAAGCCCGGCGAACCGGGCTGGGAACAAGCGCGCCGCCAGGATCAGGCGATGGTGACTTTCTTGTCCAGATAGGCGTCCTGCACTGCGTTGATCAGCGCCACGCCTTCTTTCATCGATTTCTTGAACGCCTTGCGGCCGAGGATCAATCCCATGCCGCCGGCGCGTTTGTTGATCACCGCGGTGCGCACCGATTCCTGCAGGTCGTTTTCACCGGCGGCGCCGCCGGAGTTGATCAACCCGGCGCGGCCCATGTAGCAGTTGGCCAACTGGTAACGCACCAGATCGATCGGGTGATCGGTGGTCAGCTTGCTGTAGACGCGGTCATCGGTATAGCCGAACTTCACCGCGCGGTAGCCGCCGTTGTTTTCCGCCATTTTCTGTTTGACGATGTCGGCGCCGATGGTGGCGGCGATATGGTTGGCCTGGCCGGTCAGATCGGCGCTGGAGTGGTAGTCAACGCCGTCCTTGTTGAACGCCGGGTTGCGCAGGTAGGCCCACAGCACGGTGACCATGCCCAGCTCGTGCGCGCGTTCGAAGGCGGCAGAGATTTCCTCAATCTGGCGGCGCGACTGCTCCGAACCGAAGTAAATGGTGGCGCCGACCGCCACCGCGCCCAGGTTGAACGCCTGCTCGACGCTGGCGTACAGGGTTTGGTCGTACTGGGTCGGGTAACTCAGGGTTTCGTTGTGGTTCAGTTTGACCAGGAACGGAATTTTATGGGCGTAGCGGCGCGAGACGGACGCCAGCACGCCGTAGGTAGAGGCCACGCAGTTGCAGCCGGCCTCGATCGCCAGCTCAACGATGTTTTTCGGGTCGAAGTACAGCGGGTTGGCGGCGAACGACGCGCCGGCGGAGTGCTCGATGCCCTGATCGACCGGCAGGATCGACAGGTAGCCGGTGCCGCCCAGGCGGCCGTGGTTGAGCAGGGTTTGCATCGAGCGCAGTACGGTATTGGGGCGGTTGTTATCAATCATGATCCGGTCGACAAAGTCGGCGCCCGGCAGGTACAGGTTTTCGGCGGGGATAGTGGTACAGCGGTGTTGCAACAGGTCTTCCGCTTCCTTTCCCAACAACTGTGCTATATCAGTCATGACTTACTCCTGATTGAGCTTTTCATACACCGGCAGCCCAGGGTCCCTGACCACCGGCGCAGTAAAAGCGGTGATTGAAGCCGTTAAAGCGATACTACTGAACTTGCTGTGACAAGGAGAAACAATAGATGCGATTGAGAGGAAATGCCATTTGCGCGGCCAAATACGCGGGAGCGATCGCTCCCGGCGGGGTAACTGACTGATTATTCTGCCTCGAACCACTCGGTGTTTTGCAGGGCGATCGGGGTGATCGAGTAGATCATCTCCTGCAGGTGCTCGTGTATGGCGCGTTCGGCGGCATCTGCGTCCTGCGCCTTCAGCGCCTCATAGATGCGGTAATGTTGCTGGATCAGGCTCTCCGGAGGAGAAACTTCGCTCAGGCTGAGGAAGCGCACCCGATCCATGGTGGCCTTGATGGTTTCGATGGTTTCCCAGGCCAGCGGGCAGTCGGCGAACTGGGTCAGCAGCTGGTGGAACTCGTCGTCCAGCGCCAGGAATTCGCGCGTCTGCCGGTTCTGCGCCGCCAGCTCCTGGCGATGCAGATTATGCTCCAGCGTCATCAACTGCGCGGGCGTGATGCGCTGCGCCACGCGGCGCACGATGGCGCACTCCACCGCCTGGCGGATAAAGCGCCCGTCGGCCACCCGCTTGGCGGAGATCTTCATCACGAAGGTGCCGCGCTGCGGCAGGATCTGCACCAGCCCGGCCTCCGCCAGCTTGATAAAGGCCTCGCGCACCGGCTGGCGCGAGACGCTAAAGCGGGTGGAGATCTCTTTCTCGGACAGCAGGGTGCCGGGGGGAATGCTGCAGTCGACGATATCCTTGCGCAGGAATCGGTAGATCTGCTGGTTGACCGGAACGGTGTTGGTGAGACTGTACGATTCAGACATGGCGCAATCAGTTAATCTGGCTGGGATTCGAATGCCACCATACTAGCAGATTATTGTCTGACGGCGGGTGGATAAATCCACCCGCCGAATAGGCCATCTTAATGACGCCAGTCCTGATATTCCTGCTTGCGCCGCTGCGGCGCGGTTTCCGGCATCAGGCTCAGGCCGATGGCCGAAACCACGCCCAACACCATCATGTAGCCCGCCAGGCCGTAGTAGTGGCCGCCGGTCATCTGCAGGATTTTCACCGCCACCAGCCCGAGCACGCCGCTGCCGATAAGCGATCCTATCTGCCAGATCAGCGCGATGCCGCTGCAGCGCACGCGGGTCGGGAACAGCTCCGGGAAGTAGGACGCCTGTGGGGCGTAGCACATGCTGTGGCCAAGGGTCAGCACCAGGATCATGGCTATCTGGGTCACCCAGTAACTGTCGAGGTTGATGGCCATAAAGAACGGCACTATGCACACCACCTGCAGCAGTGCGCCGGCGATGTAAACCGGTTTGCGCCCCAGCCGGTCGGAAAGGTGGCCCATCAGCGGAATGGCGAAAATCTCCAGCAGCACCGCCACGATCATCGTCTGCAGCAGAATGTTTTCGCTGAGATGGTTAGCCTTGCCGTAGGCCAGCACGATCACCGTGAACATGGCGAAGGCGCAGGCTTCGATCAGCTTGGCGCATACTCCTTTGCCGATCAGGCCCGGGTAGCGGCGGGCCACTTCCACCACCGGCCGGCTTTCCACCGCCTTGGTGGCGCGGATCTGGGCAAAGACCGGCGACTCGTCGATCTTCAGGCGGATGAACAGCCCGACGATCACCAACAGCAGGCTGAGCAGGAACGGAATGCGCCAGCCCCAGTCCAGCATCTGCGTCGGCGACAGCAGGGCGGTCAGAAGGGCGAACAGCCCGGAGGGCAGCAGGAAGCCGGCCGGCGCGCCGATCTGTACCCAGCTGGCGTAGAAGCCGCGCCGCTGCGGCGGTGAATATTCGGCGGTCATCAACACCGCGCCGGCCTGCTCGCCGCCGACGCCAAAGCCCTGCAGCACGCGGATCAGGATTAACGCTATCGGCGCCCAGACGCCGATTTTTTCGTAGGTCGGCAGCAGGCCGATGCAGAAGGTGCCGAGGCCGACGATCAGGATGGTGATCACCAGCGCTTTCTTGCGGCCGACCTTATCGCCGATGTGGCCGAACACGATGCCGCCCAGCGGGCGGGCCAGGAAACCGACCGCGTAGGTGGCGAAGGCTGCCAGGGTGCCGATCAGCGGATCGGCGCTGGGGAAAAACAGCTGGCCGAAGAACAGCACGGCGGCGGTGCCGTAAGCGAAAAAGTCGTAGTATTCGGCGGCGGTGCCGATCGCCGACGCGCTGGCGACGCGCCGCAGCAGCGGTTGGCTGCCGCCGGTAATGGCGTCGTGAGAGGTTGCAGACATCAGTATCCTCCTTCTGTATCGAACGATGGCAAAGCGGCGACGGCGGCTTTGGCGCCCTGGGCGAGCAGTTGCCGGTAGGCGTGGCCGATCGCGCTGACGAAGGCCGGGTTGCCCGGCAGATCGCGGCCGAATACCGCCTCCAGCTGCAGCAGCGCCAGCACGCGCGGCTGGCCTTGTTCGCTGCCCGCCACGAGTGCGGCGATAGGCTCGTGCAGCGGATCCTCGAGTTCTATTGGTTGGCCCTGTTCGTCTTGCCCGCCGACGTAGCGCAGCCAGCCGGCCACGCCCAGCGCCAGGCAGTCGAAACGGCTGCCGTGCGCCAGATGCCAACGAATCGAGTCCAGCAGCCGCTGCGGCAGCTTTTGCGAGCCGTCGGTGGCGATCTGGCCGGTGCGGTGTTTCAGCGCGCGGTTGCTAAAGCGCTGCAGCAGCGAATCGGCGTATTGCGCCAGATCCACTTCGCGCGTTTGCAGCGTGGGCGCCTGTTCCGCCAGCATCAGATGGCGCGCGGCGCGCGCAAAATCCGCATCCTGCATGCAGTCGCCGATATGCTGATAACCGGCCAGATAGCCGAGGTAGGCGAGAAACGAATGGCTGCCGTTCAGCATGCGCAGCTTCATTTCCTCGTACGGCAGCACGTCGCGCACCAGCTCGGCGCCGGCCTTTTCCCACGCCGGGCGCCCCTGCGGGAAGTTATCTTCGATCACCCACTGGCTGAACGGCTCGCAGGCCACCCCGGCGTCATCTTCAACGCCGCCCAGCAGGCTCTGCAGCCGTTGCCGGGTTTCCGGCGTCACCGCCGGCACGATGCGGTCCACCATGGTGGACGGGAAGGCCACCTCGCGCCGCAGCCAGTCGGCCAGCTCTGCGTCCCGGCGCTGCGCCAGCTGGGTTATCACGTTGCGCGTCACCTGGCCGTTGGCCGGCATATTGTCGCAGGACATCACCGCGAACGGCGGCAGCCCGCGCCGGCGGCGCAGGCGCAGCGCCGCCAGGATCAACCCGGGTGCCGACTGCGGCTGCAGCGGGTGGGCGATGTCGTGCTCAATCGCCGGGTGGTTCGCCATCAGCTGGCCGCTGGCGGGCTGGTGGCAGTAGCCTTTCTCGCTGATCGTCAGTGAAACGATGGCTACCTGCGGATCGGCCATGGCCTCCAGCACCGCCGTCAGGCCGTCGGCCTGCAGATGCAGCGCCCGGCGCACCACGCCGATTACCCGGCCACGCCAGCCGCCGTCATCCATTTCCGCTACCGAGTACAGCAGCTCCTGCCGCTGCAGGTCGGCGATCTTTTGCCGGCCGTGCTGCATGCTGATCTCGCAGTAGCCCCAGTCGCTGGCGTGCTCAGCGGCCAGCCTGTCCGCATACACCGCCTGATGCGCGCGGTGAAAGGCGCCGAAGCCGATATGCACGATGCGCGGTTTTAACCGCTCGCGCGGGTAGCCGGGGCGGGCAATGGCCGCCGGCAGCGCGCTGCTGCTGGAAAGTTTCATGCTGATTATCCCTGGAAAGGGGGCGAGCCAACCGCCCCTGGTGGTTTTATGGTTTTAATGTTTGCGCTTGCGCGGCGGCGCGCGGCGCCTTGATGACCAGCAGCACCAGCACTGCGCCCAGTGCGGCGACCCCGCCCGCCAGCATGAAGGCGCTGTCGAACTTGCCGGTGTTCTGCACGATGTAGCCGGTAACGATCGGGCCGACGATGCCGGAAACGCTGCCGACCAGGTGAATAAAGCCGCTGGCGCCGCCCACCCGTGATTTATGCACCACGTCCTGAATGATCGCCCAGTAAATGGCGCCGGTGATATACAGGAAGAAAATGGAGATCGACATCAGCACCACCGCCGGCACCACGCTGCTGACGGTGCCCGCCAGCGCCACGCACAGCGCCGCCGCCAGCAGGCTGGTCACCAGCACTATCTTGCGCGACAGCAGCAGCTTGCCGGTCATGTTGAAGATCTTGTCCGAGATGTAGCCGCCGAGCGCCAGGCCGACGAAGCCGACGATCCAGGGGATCACCGTGGTCAGGCTCATCTCCTTGATGTTCAGGTTATGCGCCTGCACCAGGTACGACGGGAACCAGCTCAGGAAGAAGAACAGAATGTAGTTGTAGCAGAAGAAGGCGAAGGCGGTGACCAGGATGATCGGCTGTTTCAGGTAATAGCCCAGGCCGTGCGCGGCGTTGCTCAGCGCCTGTTCTTCACTGTGGTTTTCCTGCTGCAGCCGGCCGATCAGCGCCAGCTCGCCGCTGCCGATGCGTTTGCTTTTCGCCGGGTTATCCGCCACCACAAAGAACCATATCAGCATCCAGACAATGCCTATCGAACAGATGATCATGAAGGCCGGGCGCCAGCCGAAGGCCAGCGCCAGATAGCCGACGATCGGCCCCGCCACCGCGCCGCCCAGCGGCGAGCCGGCGCTGAGCAGGCCCATGGCGGTCGCCGCCTGTTTCTTTGGGAACCAGCCGTTGATCATCTTGTTGGCGGAGGCGCAGATCGGCCCTTCGGCCATACCGAACAGGACGCGCAGGATCAGCATCGAGTAGAAGCCGGTGGCCACCGCGGTCATGCCGCAGAAGATTGACCACAGGCCCACCGCCACCCCCAGCACCAGGGTGGGGCCGAACTTGTCCACCGCCAGCCCGCCGATAAAGTTGAAAATGGCGTAGCCGAAGAAGAAGCTGCCGAAGATAAAGCCGAACTGCTCGGCGTTCAGCAGCAGATCTTTCTCGATCATCGGCACGGTAATCGACAGCGCCACGCGGTCGAGGTAGTTGATCATGTAAACCATGAACAGCAGGAATACGATGGTCCAACGCAGGTTTTTAAACATAAAAGCACTCCACTTAACGTTGTTTTAGTTGTGATGCTTCGTTCTCCGCCGGGGCGCCGCCCGGCGCTAACCGAACTGCAGTAAAACCTTGCAGCAGGTGCGTTGGTCCCGTTCGAACATCAGCATTGCCCGTTCGACCTCATCGGCCGGCACGCAGTGGGTGATCAGCCGCGCCGGATCGATTTTCCCGGCGGCCATCCAGTCAATCACCTGCGGGAAACGCGCGCTGTTGAGGCGCGAAGAAAAAATCGACAGCTCCTTGCTGGTGACGCTCTGCTGGGTGATCGTGCAGGCGTCGCCGGAGAAGCCCATGATGCCGATGCGCGCCGCCGGTGAGGCCAGGTTGATCGCCTCCTGCAGGATGGCCGGGTGGCAGGCCGCATCGACGATCAGCGTCGGGCGGATGCCGCGTTCCAGCAGCGCCTGCGGCAGCGAGGCTTCGGCGTTGTTGAATGCCCAGTCGGCGCCGTTTTGCTGCGCCATCGTCAGCCGCTCGGCGATGCGATCGGTGACGATCACCTGTTTGACGCCGTAGACGCCCTTCAGCGTTTGGATCACCGTCAGCCCCATCGGGCCCGCGCCGTAGATCAGCGCAATATCGTCGGCCCTGGGCTGCAGGTGGGCGGTAATGTTGGCGGCGATGGTGAAGGGTTCGACCATCGCCGCGTGGCGATCGCTGATGCCGGCCGGAATGGGGTAGGCGTTGCGCGCCGGGGCGCAGGTGTAGTCGCTGAAGCCGCCGTCGCGGTGCACGCCGATCACCTGCAGCGCGCTGCAGACGTTGGGGCGGCCGACCGAGCAGGGGTAACAATGCCCGCAGCTCACTACCGGATCGACAGAGACGCGTTCGCCGATGCGTTGGGGATCGACGCCGGCGCCCACCGCATCGATCAGGCCGAAGAATTCGTGGCCGATCACCCGCGGGTATTTGGCGAACGGATTATGGCCGTGATAGATGTGCACGTCGGAGCCGCAGATGCCGGCAAATTTCACCTTCACCCGCACTTCGCCGGCCGCCGGCTGCGGCAGCTCGCGTTGCTGGATGGCCAACCGGCCGGGCTGTTCAATCACTACGCTGCGCATGCCGCGGCGTTCGGTTACCAGTTCCATAAGGTGCCATCCTCCAGGCGCGCCACCGGCAGGTAGGCGGGTTCATAGGGGTAGCGGGCCGCGCGCTTTTCATCGAATTCGATGCCCAGCCCCGGCTTGTCGCCCGGGTGCATATAGCCGTCGTTGAACGTCCAGCCGTGCGGGAACACCTCAAGCATCTGCTCGGAATAGCCCATGTATTCCTGCACGCCGAAGTTCGGTACCCAGAGATCGAAGTGCAGCGCCGCCGCCATGCAGATGGGCGACAGGTCGGAAGGGCCGTGTGAACCGGTGCGTACCTGATACAGCGAGGCAAAGTCGGCGATGCGGCGCATGCCGGTAATGCCGCCCGCGTGGGTGAGCGTGGTGCGGATATAGTCGATCAGTTGTTCTTCGATCAGCTGCTTGCAGTCCCAGATGCTGTTGAACACCTCGCCGACGGCGATCGGCGTGACGGTGTGCTGGCGGATCAGGCGGAAACATTCCTGGTTTTCCGCCGGGGTCGGATCTTCCATCCAGAACAGCCGGTACTGCTCGATGCTTTTGCCGAAGCGCGCCGCTTCGATTGGCGTCAGGCGATGATGCATGTCGTGCAATAGGTGTTCGTCGAAGCCGAATTTGTTGCGTACCGCCTCGAACAGTTTGGGGGTGAAGTCGAGGTATTTCTCCGTCGACCACAGCTGTTCTTCCGGCCAGTTGCCTTTGGTGGCCGGTTCGTAGGCCTGCCCTTTGCCCTTGGCCATGCCGTAGGTGGTTTTCATGCCCGGCACGCCGCACTGGGCACGAATGGCTTTGAAACCCAGCTCTTTATGCCTGGCGTAGTCGTCGAGCACTTCGTCGATAGAGTGGCCGGTGGTGTGGCAGTACACCATCACCCCGGTGCGCGATGCGCCGCCCAGCAGCTGGTACAGCGGCATATTGGCCGCCTTGCCCTTAATGTCCCACAGCGCCATATCGACGGCGGAGATGGCCGACATGGTTACCGGGCCACGCCGCCAGTAGGCGCCCTTGTAGAAGAACTGCCAGATGTCCTCGATCTGATGCGCGTCGCGGCCGATCAGCTGCGGGCAGACGTGATCCTTCAGGTAGGAGGCCACCGGCAGCTCGCGGCCGTTCAGCGTGGCGTCGCCGATGCCGGTGATGCCATCGTCGGTAGTGATCTTCAACGTGACGAAATTCCGGCCCGGACAGGTGACAAACACCTCGGCGTTTACAATTTTCATAACCTTCACATCCTGTTGCTGCGGGGAGATATCATGGCGAAAAAATACGTCATGACCTAACTACCATACAAGTATGATTTGATGGATTTGCCGGAGAGGATCACATTTAATCGCTGAGGGCTACGGGAAGCGGGAGAGGCGGAAAGGGGCGCAGCCGGGGCTGCGCCGATAGGGCTAGCCCAGCAGGGCGCAGTTGGGCGGCAGGCGGCACTCGATGGCCTGCGGCAGCACTTCGATGCGGAAATGCCGGCCCTTCAAGGGCTCGCCATCCAGGTTGAAGGTCATATCATGCGGCGCGTCGATCTCCAGCCACGGCAGTGCGGCGCTGATGATGTTCTTGTTCTCTTCGTCGTTGAACAGGGCGGCCACCAGCGCCGGCAGCAGCTCGTCGGCCATCAGCAGCCGCAGCTGCAGCAGGCCGTCGTTGATCAGCGCATCCGGGCACAGCTGCTGGCCGCCGCCGGCCTGTTTGCCGTTGCCGATGCCGATCACCAGCGCCTGACCGGACCAATGGAAGTCCGGGCCGCGGATTTCGCAGCGGTCGGCCTGCAGAGTGTCCATGCGCAGCAGCCCATGAACGAAGTAGGAGACGCCGCCCAGCGCCGCCTTGAGTTTTTCCGGCGTTTCGGTGGTGATGCGGGTGCCGAAGCCGCCGGTAGCCATATTGATGAAATAGCGCGTATCGTTGACCTTCGCCAGATCGATCGGCACCGCGCGGCCTTTGATCGCCAGCTGCAGCGCCTGCTCCGGCGCCAGCGGGACATTGCAGGCCACGGCAAAGTCATTGGCGGTGCCGAGCGGCAGAATGCCCAACGCCGGGCGATGCTGTGCCGGCTGCTGGGCCAGCGCGGCGGCCACTTCATTGATGGTGCCGTCGCCGCCACCCGCCACCACGGTGCCGACACCCAGCCGGACGGCTTCCTCGACGTAGCGCGCGGCGTCGCCATGCTCCCAGGTCACGCGCACGTGCAGCCTGAGTTGCTCTTCGCGCAGCCGTTGTACGGCAAGGCGCAGTTCTTCGTTGCCGGCGCCTTTTCCATTGATGATGAGTAGCGCTGGTGCTGGTTGATGCATTCCCGAAATCTCCCGGCTAAAAAAGATGATGATTAACGATAAACCAGCCGCCGACGCCAGGCCATAAGAATATTCAATTAATTCTGCCGATTGCCCGTATTGCAGTGATTATTTCTGCGCAATTGGCTTAATCTGATATATGACGGTAATGTTAAATAATAATGTATCGGATAGGATTTATTAATGGCTTTCGCGTTTTAAATAGGCGATTGACGTTATTAAAACGATTAATTTAAACCGCCGTAAAAATATAAAAATAGGCAAGACGGCCGGCGGCTCGGGCCCTGCGCCAAAGAAAAAGCCAGCCCAAGGGAGATTGGGCTGGCTAAGGAGGTGGTTCCTAGTATTGCTATGCAAGTATTTTCGTTGTTTGTTTTAAGCAGCCTGATATTAACCAAACTGCGCGCGCATTGATGTGATCCAATTCTAATATTTGCCAAAAATCGCCACCCGAAGATGGCGATTGGGATTTTTACACCCCTGCGCTATTCTCATCCGCCAAATTGCGGATCAGCAACGCGTAATTGAGGTCGATATCCTGCGGGATTGGCAAATAAACGATGTGGCCGTTGCCTGGCGCCACTGCTATCGGCTCGCCTTTTTTATTTTGCATGCTTTCCAGACGGAACTGAACATTGCCGCCGGGCGTCATCATTTCCACGCTGTCGCCAAGCATAAATTTGTTTTTCACGTCCACTTCGGCCCAGCCGTCGCGCCGCACGCCGGTGAATTCACCGACAAACTGCTGGCGTTCGGACAGCGAAGAGCCGTAGTCGTAATTCTGTTGCGCTTCGTGCACATGGCGGCGCAGAAAACCTTCGGTGTAGCCGCGGTGCGCCAGCCCTTCCAGCGTGGTGAGCAGGCTGGGATCGAAGGGTTTGCCGGCCGCGGCGTCGTCTATCGCCCGGCGATAAACCTGGGCGGTGCGCGCGCAGTAATAGAAGGACTTGGTGCGGCCTTCTATCTTCAGGGAATGCACGCCAAGCTGGGTCAGGCGCTCCACGTGCTGAATGGCGCGCAGATCCTTGGAGTTCATGATGTAGGTGCCGTGTTCGTCTTCAAAGGCGCTCATGTATTCGCCCGGCTTTTGCGCCTCGGACAGCATAAACACCTTATCGGTCGGCGCGCCGATGCCCAGCGTCGGCTCGACGGTCTGCACCGGGATCGGCTCGTGCATATGCACGATGTTGCCGGTGTCGTCTTCCTTGCCTTCCTCCGCCTTATACTGCCAGCGGCAGGCGTTGGTGCAGGTGCCCTGATTGGGATCGCGCTTGTTGATATAGCCGGACAGCAGGCAGCGGCCGGAGTAAGCCATGCACAGCGCGCCGTGCACGAAGATCTCCAGCTCCATGTCCGGCACCTGGGCGCGGATTTCGGCGATCTCTTCCAGCGACAGTTCGCGCGACAGAATCACGCGGGTCAGCCCCATTTGCTGCCAGAACTTCACCGTCGCCCAGTTGACCGCATTGGCCTGCACCGACAGATGGATATCCATCTGCGGGAAGGCTTCGCGCACCATCATGATCAGGCCGGGATCGGACATGATCAGCGCATCCGGGCCCATGTCGATCACCGGCTTCAGGTCGCGCAGGAAGGTTTTCAGCTTGGCGTTGTGCGGGGCGATATTCACCACCACGTAAAACTTTTTGCCGAGCGCATGGGCCTCGTTGATGCCCTGCGCCAGGTTTTCGTGGTTGAACTCGTTGTTGCGCACCCGCAGGCTGTAGCGCGGCTGGCCGGCGTAAACCGCATCGGCGCCATAGGCGAAGGCGTAACGCATGTTTTTCAGCGTTCCGGCAGGGGAGAGAAGTTCCGGTGTAAACATAGTCTGTCTCGGTCTGATTTCAGGTCAGTACTACACCACCCAATGGCGCAGTAAAAGCGGGGAATTGTAGCGGCAGCGCGGCAATAAATCAGCAGTTAACCGGATTTATTCAGGGGAGATTGATCCTGGTCATAAGAAAAACGCGCGATGGCGGCCACCGCGCGCGAGGTAAGGCGAAATCAGGCGCTTAAATCACGCACGTCGGTAGCCGGGCCGTTTTTAATGACCGACTGGATGCCGTTTTTGGCCGCGCTTTCGGAGCTGTACATTTCGCTGACGCCGATCACCTGATGGTTCTTGGCTTTCAGCACAAAGTACGGCTGGTTGCTGCTGCTGTGCTTCAGTTCATACTGCGCTTCGTGCGGCGAATTGGTTTGCACCGAGGCGATGCCGTTTTCCGCCGACGCTTTGCTGGCGTACATCTCGCTGGCCAGAATGATCTCGCCGTTACTGGCTTTCAGGTTGAAGTGGTACTGTCCGTTCTTTGCTTTTTTCAGCTCATAATGACCGATTGCCATGGTTCTTCTCCTGTTGGTTCCGATAGGTGTTGTAAGTGTAGCCAATAGCTTGAAAATCGGCGGCTAATAAACCTCACCTGCGCAAGCATAGACCAAAAAACGCGCAGTTTTTTTGCGCCAGCGTTGAGTTTCACGCCGCGGATGCCGTTGCAGCACGGGAAGCTAACGCAGGAGAGCGCTAGCGCAAAGTCGCATGGGATGCCGGGTGAAGACTGGGCTCGGTAACCTGGCTTACAGCCCGTTCACCAGCCGGCAGGGCTCGGCCTCCCAGCGGTAACCCACGCCGTAAACCGAGCGGATAAACGACTTTTCGCCGTCGATCAGCTCCAGCTTGCGCCGCAGGTTTTTGATGTGGCTGTCGATGGTGCGGTCGGTGACCACCCGGTAGTCGTCATACAGATTGTTGAGCAGCTGCTCGCGCGAGAAAACGTTGCCCGGCTGGCTGGCCAGGGTTTTCAGCAGGCGAAACTCCGCCGGCGTCAGATCCAGCATGTGCCCCTGATAGCTGGCCTGAAAGCGCGGTTCGTCGATGTGCAGCAGCGAGTCTTCCCGCACATTGTCCTGCGGCCGGTAGCTGCGGCGCAGAATGGTCTTCACCCGCGCCACCACTTCGCGCGGGCTGTAGGGCTTGCAGATGTAATCGTCGGCGCCGATCTCCAGGCCCAGCAGGCGATCGATCTCTTCAATCTTCGCCGTCACCATCACGACGGGCACGTCGGTAAAGCGCCGCAGTTCGCGGCATACCGTCAGCCCGTCGCTGCCTGGCAGCATCAGGTCCAACAGGATCAGCGCCGGCGGCTGTTGGTGCACCGCCGGCACCACTTCGCTGCCGTTGGTCAGCCAGCGGGTGGCGTAGCCCGCCGCCTGCAAATAATCCACCAACAGCTGGCCCAGCTTGGGCTCATCTTCAACGATCATGATTTGCAAAGGTTGATTTTGGGGTTCCATCACGGCGCCTTATTCTTAATCGGGGTGGCGAATTCTACTGTAATGCGTACGCCGCCTAAAGGCGAATGCGCAGCATGGATCTGGCCGTCGTGGGCTTCAACGATGTTGTGGCAGATAGCCAGCCCCAGGCCGGAACCGCCGCTGGCGCGGTTGCGCGAGCCTTCGGCGCGATAGAAGCGTTCGAAAATGCGCGCCAGCTGCTGGTCATTGATGCCGGGAGCGCTGTCTTGCCAGTAGATCAGCAACCGGCCAGGCAACAGCTCCGCGCCGATCTCCAGGCGGCCGCCGGCGTCGGTGTAGCGCAGGCTGTTTTCCAGCAGGTTATTGAACAACTGGTTAAGCCGGTCCGGATCGCCGAACAGCGGCGCCTGAGCCGGCAAGTGGGTGACGATCTCCAGCCCTTTGGCGCGGAAGCGTTCGCGGAAGGCGGCGACGGCGATCAACAGCAGGTGCACGCAGTCGACCGCCGATTTGCGGTAGGCCAACGCGCCAAGATCGGAAAGCGAAAGCTGGTGCAGGTCGTCCACCAGTTTGGTCAGGGTCGACACCTCCGCCTGCAGCGAATTAAGCGAGGCCGGGGTCGGTTGGCGCACGCCGTCCTGCAATGCTTCCAGTTCGCCGCGCAGCACCGCCAGCGGGGTGCGCAGTTCGTGAGAGACGTCGGCCATAAAGGCGCGGCGCATCTGTTCGTTTTTCTCCAGAGACATGGCGAGCTGGTTAAAGTCCTGCGCCAGGCGGCCAAGTTCGTCCTGGCTGCTGACCGCCACGCGAGCGGTAAAGTCCCCCGCCGCCAGCCGATGAGTACCGGCCACCAGGCGTTTGACCGGGGCCAGCATGCCGCGCGACAACATCCAGGTCACCGCCGCCGCCAGCAGGGTAGAGAGCGCGACGATAATCCAGCTGGTGCGCCGCTGCTGGCGATCGAAGCTAATGTCGGTATTGCGCGTCAGCCGCTCTACCGGGGTGGTGATCACCCAGCCGACTATCTCGTTGTTATAGCGGATCGGCAGGCGCGGCCCTTCCTTCGGCACCGGGCCGGAATGGCCCACCAGCCGGTTGAACTGGCTGTCCACCACCCAGAACTGAGTGCGCCAGCCTTTGGGCGGCAGATTGTGGCTGCTGTCGCTGTTTTGTTCGAACGAGCGCATGATCTGATAAACCACTTGATCGTTGTTGCGCAGGAACACCCAGTTGCCGTGGCGGCTGTATTGGTCTTCCAGCGCTTCGCCCAGCATGTTGATGCGTTGCTCGTTGCTGTGTTTGATGTAATCGATAAAGCCGCGTTCAAAGCTGACGCGCACCCCCCAGTGCATGGTGATCAACACCAGCAGGCAGGTGGCTAAAATGGCCAGGAACAGCTTCCCGGTAATGCCTATCTTCATTGAAGCCTCGTTGAGCCGGTGCCCGGCTCCTTGATCAGCGTGCGGTTTGGCGCGGTATCGGCCGGCACGCGGGCGAAGGCCAGCGCGGGCAGGGCGATGATGAGCGCCATGCAACAGTAGCTGTAAATGAATGCGCTGTGAATGGCCGGGCTGTCGGCCACCACCTGATGATGGGCGAAGCTGCCGATCAGAATGCCGGCGACGCTGACGCCGAGGCTCATCGACAGCTGCATCACCATCGACAGCAGGCTATTGCCGCTGCTGGCCAGCCGGTCGGGCAGGTCCTTCAGCGTCAGGGTGTTCATCGCCGAGAAGCGCAACGAATTGACCATCCCCTGGAAGAACAGCACCACCGGCAGCAGCCAGACCCAACCCAGCATCGCCACCAGCGGGAAGCTCAGGCTGACCAGCGCCAACATCAGCGTGGCGGCCACCAGCACCTTGCGGTAGCCGAAGCGGTTGACCACCTGCACCACGATGCGTTTCATGCCCATGCTGCCGATGATCATCGGGATCATCATCAGCCCGGCGTGGAACGGGGAGAAGCCCATGCCCACCTGCAGGAACAGCGGCGTCATAAACGGCAGCATGCCGCTGCCGATGCGGCCCAGCAGGCTGGCGAGCAGGCCGATTTTATAGGTTGGGGTGCGGAATAAACGCAGCGAGAACAGCGCCCGGCTGTTGCTCTGCGCATGCCACCAGTAGCCCGCCAGCGCCGCGAGGCCCAGCGCCACCAGCCCGGCGATGGCCAGGCCGGAAAGCCCCATGCCTTTATGGCCGTCGAGCGCCAGCGTCAGCGTCGCCATGCCGATGGCCAGCATGATGAAGCCGCTGATGTCGAAGCGCCGCGTCTGCATCTTGTAATTGGGCATCAGCAGCAGGGTGGCGATGGCGCCGGCGATGCCTACCGGGATGTTGATCAGGAAAATCCAGTGCCAGCTGGCGTACTGCACCAAAAAACCGCCCAGCGCCGGCCCCATCAGCGGGCCAATCTGGCCCGGCAGGGTGACGAAGGTCATCGCCGCCATATACTGCTCGCGCGGCACGATTTTCATCACCGTCAGGCGGCCGACCGGCACCATCATCGCACCGCCGATGCCCTGAATAACCCGCGAGGCGATCAGCTCGTCAAGGGTTTCCGCGCGGGCGCACAGGACAGAGCCGAGGGTGAACAGGACGATGGCGCTGAAAAACACCCGCTGCACGCCGACCCGGTCCGCCAGCCAGCCGCTGGCGGGCAGCATCACCGCCACCGTCAGTACGTAGGAGACGATCACCGACTGCATGCGCAGCGGATTTTCCCCCAGGCTGACGGCCATCGAGGGCAGGGCGGTGTTGACGATGGTAGTGTCCAGCGTCTGCATAAAGAAGCCGAACGCCACTATCCAGAGTTGCCACTGCACCGTGGCGGTGTGTTTCATCAGCATCGATCGGCCATTATTGGGGCAACGGATCCAGTTTCTTGCCGCGGCGGAATTTCATCTGCAGCCGGTCAAAGTACAGGTAAACCACCGGCGTCGTATACAGCGTCAGCAGCTGGCTCATCAGCAGCCCGCCGGCGATGGTGATGCCGAGCGGCTGGCGCAGCTCGGCGCCGTCGCCGCTGGTCAGCACCAGCGGCAGCGCGCCAAACAGCGCCGCCAGCGTGGTCATCATGATCGGCCGAAAGCGCAGCAGGCAGGCCTGGAAAATCGCCTCGCGGGCGCTGATGCCGCCGTTGCGCTGCGCGTCGAGGGCGAAATCGACCATCATGATGGCGTTTTTCTTCACGATGCCGATCAATAGCATGATGCCGATCAGCGCGATCAGGCTGAACGGCGCGCCGAACAGCTCCAGCGCCAGCAGCGCGCCCACCCCGGCCGAGGGCAGGGTAGACAGTATGGTCAGCGGGTGGATGTAGCTTTCATACAGCACGCCAAGCACGATATACACCGTGGCGATTGCGGCGGCGATCAGCAGCAGCTGGGATCTCAGCGTCTCCTGGAACACCTGCGCGGTACCGGCGAAGGCGCCGCGTACGGTGGACGGCACGCCGAGCTGGGTCATGGTGCGTTCAACCGCGGCGGTGGCGTCCGACAGGCTGCCGCCGTCCGGCAGGTTAAAGGAAACGGTCGATGCCGCCGACAGCCCCTGATGATTGACCGACAGCGGCGCATTGGCCGGCTGCCAGCGGGCGAAATAGGATAGCGGGATCGCCTTGCCGTCTTTGTTGATCACGAACATCTTGTCCAGTGAGCTGACGTCCTGCGTGTAAGGCGGCGCCACCTCCATCACCACCTTGTACTGATTGAGCGGTTGATAGATGGTCGAAATTTGGCGCTGGCCGAAGGCGTTGTTCAGCAGGTTATTGGCGTCGGCGACCGAAATGCCCATGCGCGTCATGGTTTCGCGGTCATAGATCAGGTCCATTTCCGAACCTTTGTCCTGCTGATCGGAGTTGACGTCCGCCAGCTCCGGCAGCGCGGCCAGCGCGGCGCGGATCTTCGGCTCCCACTCGCGCAAGGCGGAGAGATCGTCCGCCAGCAGGGTGTACTGATAGCTGGCGTTGGCCTGGCGCCCGCCGACGCGAATATCCTGCACCGCCATCAGAAACAGGCTGGCCCCCGGCTCTTTCGCCAGCCGGGCGCGCAGCCGGGCGATCACCTTTTGCGCATCGTCGCTGCGCACCGACAGCGGCTTGAGCGAGATGAACATCGAACCGCTGTTGGTGCGCGAGCCGCCGGTAAAGCCGGTGACGTTTTCCACGTCCGGATCTTCGCGCACGATCTTCATGAAATCTTCCAGCTTAACGCGCATCGCCTGGAACGAAATGCTTTGGTCGGCCTGGATAAAGCCCATCAGCCGGCCGGTGTCCTGCTCGGGGAAGAAGGTTTTAGGGATGCTGACATACAGCCAGACGTTGAGCGCAATGGTGGCGAGGAACACCGCCAGCACCCAGCGCGAGTGGCCGAGCACCCAGTTCAGCGAGCGGCCGTAGCCTTGCTGCAGCGCCATCAGCATTTTGCCGAAGCCGCGCGCGCGCCGCTGCGAACGCGGCGGCTGGTGGCGCAGCAGGTAGGCGCACATCATCGGCGTCAGCGTCAGGGAAATAATCAGCGACAGCCCGATCGACACCGACAGGGTGACGGCGAACTCGCGGAACAGGCGGCCGGGCAGCCCCTCCATCAGCAGCAGCGGAATGAACACCGCCACCAGCGACACGCTCATCGAGAGCACGGTGAAGCCGACTTCCCGCACCCCCACCAGCGCGGCGTTGATCGGCTTCATGCCCGCCTCGACGTGGCGGGAAATATTTTCCAGCACCACGATGGCGTCATCGACCACGAAACCGGTGGCGATGGTCAGCGCCATCAGCGACAGGTTATTCAGGCTGAAGCCGCACAGGTACATGGCGGCGAAGGAGCCGATCAGTGAAACCGGCACCGCCACCGCCGGGATCAGGGTGGCGCGCCCGGAACGCAGGAAGATGAAAACCACCAGGATCACCAGCCCGATGGCGATCGCCAGCGACTGTTCCACCTCGGCCAGCGAGGCGCGGATGGTCGGCGAACGGTCCTGGGCGATGTTCAGCTGGATCGCGGCCGGGATATTCTCTTGCAGGTCCGGCAGCTCGGCGCGGATGCGGTCGACGGTTTCAATGATGTTGGCGTCCGGCGCGCGGCTGATGGCCAGGATGATCGCCGGCTTGGCGTCGGTCATCCCGGCGTTGCGCACGTCCTGCACCGAGTCTTTGACGTCGGCCACGTCGCTTAACCGCACCGCCGAGCCGTTGTTGTAGTGGATAATCAGCGGCCGGTAAACCTCCGCGGTTTTCAGCTCGTCGTTGGCCTGGATCTGCCAGCGCTGCTGCGGGCTCTCCAGGGAACCCTGCGGCCGGCGCACGTTGGCGTTGCTGATGGCCTGGCGCACCGCGTCCAGCGAGACGCCCTGATTGAACAACGCGCTGGGGTTCAGCTCCACCCGCACCGCAGGCAGGGAGCTGCCGCCGACCGAGACGTCGCCGACGCCCTCGGTTTGCGCGATTTTTTGCGCCAGCCGGGTGGAGGCGAAGTCGTAAAGCTGGCCCTGGCTGTAGGTATCGGACGTCAGCGTCAGGATCATGATCGGCGCGTCGGACGGGTTGACCTTGCGGTAGCTGGGCCGGCTCGGCATGCCGGTAGGCAGCAGGCTCTGCGCGGCGTTGATCGCCGCCTGCACGTCGCGTGCGGCGCCGTTGATGTCGCGATCGAGATCGAACTGCAAAATGACGCGAGTGCTGCCGAGCGAGCTCATCGAGGTCATCTCGTTGACCCCGGCGATGCGTCCCAGCGCGCGTTCCAGCGGCGTCGCCACCGACGACGCCATGGTTTCCGGATCGGCGCCCGGCAGCGAGGCGCTGATCGAGATAACCGGGTAATCGACCTGCGGCAGCGGCGACACCGGCAGCAGGCGGAAGCCGATGATGCCGCAGATGGCGATGGCCAGCGTCAGCAGCGTGGTGGCCACCGGCCGGTGGATGAACAGGGCGAAGAATCTCACGGCAGCTCCTGCGTTTCCGGCTGGCGGCGGGTATTGCGCGCCAGTTTGTCGAACAGCAGGTAAATCACCGGCGTGGTGAACAGCGTCAGGATCTGGCTCATCACCAGCCCGCCGACCATGCACACCCCGAGCGGGTGGCGCAGCTCCGCGCCGACGCCGGTGCTGAGCATCAGCGGCAGCGCGCCGAGCAGCGCCGCCAGCGTGGTCATCAGAATGGGCCGAAAGCGCAGCAGACAGGCCTGATAGATGGCTTCATACGGCGTCAGCCCCTGTTCGCGTTCGGCGGCCAGCGCGAAGTCGATCATCATGATGGCGTTTTTCTTCACGATGCCGATCAGCAGGATGATGCCGATAATGGCGATCACGTCCAGCTCGCTGCCGGCCAGCATCAGCGCCAGCAAGGCGCCAACCCCGGCGGTCGGCAGGGTGGAGAGTATGGTGACCGGATGAATAAAGCTTTCGTACAGCACGCCCAGCACGATGTACATCGCCACCACCGCCGCCAGGATCAGCCACAGAGTGCTGCCCAGCGCCGCCTGGAACGCCAGGCTCGCGCCCTGGAACTGGGTGGTGATGTCATTCGGCATATTGAGGTTTTTTTCCGCCTGGCTAACCGCGTCCACCGCCTCGCCGAGCGAATAACCGGCGGCGACGTTAAAGGAAACGGTGGTCGACGGGAACTGGTCGAGGTGGTTGACCGACAGCGGCCCGAAGCGCTCCTCGATTTTGGCGATGGCGCTCAGCGGCACAGTGGCGCCGCTGCTGCTGGTCAGGCGGATTTCGCTCAGCGCCGCCAGCCCCGGGGTGGTGCTGACGTCATGTTCCAGCACCACCCGGTACTGGTTGGCCTGGGTGTAGATGGTGGAGATCAGCCGCTGGCCGAAGGCGTTGTACAGCGCGTTGTCCACGTCGCTCATGGTGATGCCGAGGCGCGAAGCCGAGTCGCGATCGACGTTCACATAGGCCACCAGGCCCTGAGCCTGCCAGTCGCTGGTCACGTCTTCCAGCTGCGGGGTTTGCTTCAGCTCCGCCATCAGCTGCGGCACCCACAGGCTGAGGTCGTCCAGCGACATCGCCTGCAGGGTGAACTGATACTGGGTGCGGCTGACCTGGGTATCTATGGTCAGATCCTGCACCGGCTGCAGATACAGCTTCACGCCGGGGAACTGCGCCGTCTGCTGCTGCAGGCGGGTGATGATCGCCGGAATGCGATCGCTGCGTTCGCTCAACGGCCTCAGGTTGATCTGCAGGCGGCCGCTGTTAAGCGTGGCGTTGCTGCCGTCGACGCCGACAAACGAGGTCAGGCTTTCCACCGCCGGATCTTTGAGGATCTCCGCCGCCACCTGCTGTTGGCGTTCGGCCATATTGCTGAACGACACGGTTTGCGGCGCCTCCAGCGTGCCCTGAATGATGCCGTTGTCCTGCACCGGGAAGAAGCCTTTCGGGATCAGCAGGTACAGCAGCACCGTCAGCGCCAGGGTGCTTAGCGCCACGCCCAGCGTCAGCCACGGGTGGTTGAGCACCGTTTTCAGCCATTTGCCATATTGCGCGATCACCCGATCAAAGAAGCGTTCGGAGGCGGCGGAAAAGCGATTTTGCTTGCGCAGCGATTCGTGGCTCAGCATGCGCGCGCACATCATCGGCGTCAGCGTCAGCGAGACCACGGCGGAGATCAGTATCGCCACCGCCAGCGTGATGGCGAACTCGCGGAACAGCCGGCCGACGATATCGCCCATAAACAGCAGCGGGATCAGCACCGCCACCAGCGAGAAGGTCAGCGAGATAATGGTGAAGCCGATTTCACCGGCCCCTTTCAGCGCGGCATCGAGCGGTTTTTCGCCTTTCTCGATATAGCGCGAGATGTTCTCGATCACCACGATGGCGTCGTCCACCACAAAGCCGGTGGCGATGGTCAGCGCCATCAGCGTCAGGTTGTTGATGGAAAAACCGAGGAAATACATGGCGGCGAAGGTGCCCACCAGCGACAGCGGCACCGCCACGCTGGGGATAATGGTGGCCGGCACGTTGCGCAGGAACACGTAAATCACCATCACCACCAGCGCGATCGCCAGCAGCAGCTCAAACTGCACGTCGCTGACCGAGGCGCGAATGGTGGTGGTGCGGTCAGTCAGCACCTTGACGTCGACCGATTTGGGCAGGCTTTTGATCAGCTGAGGCAGCATCTCGCGGATGCTGTCGGCGGTAGTGATCACGTTAACGCCGGGCTGGCGCTGGATGTTCAGCACGATGGCCTGCTGCTTGTTGGCCCAGGCCGCCAGGCGGGTATTCTCGGCGCCCTGTTCGATGGTGGCGACGTCCTGCAGCCGGATGGCCGCGCCGTTCTGGTAGGCGACAATCAGCTGGCGGTAATCGTCGGCGGACTTCATCTGGTCGTTGGCGGAGAGCGTCACCGAGCGGGTGGGGCCGTCCAGGCTGCCCTTGGCGGAGTTGATGTTGGCGTTGCTGATGGCGGTGCGAATGGTTTCGCTGTCCAGCCCATAGGCGGCGACCGCGGCGGCGTTCAGCTTCACGCGCACCGCCGGGCGTTGGCCGCCGGAGAGGGTCACCAGGCCGACGCCGGTCACCTGGGAAATTTTTTGCGCCACGCGGGTTTCCACCATGTCTTCCACCTGCGTCATCGGCATGGCGGAGGAGGTGACGGCCAGCGTCAGGATCGGCGGATCGGCCGGGTTAACCTTGCTGTAAATCGGCGGATAGGGCAGGTCGCTCGGCAGCAGGTTGGTGGCGGAGTTGATTGCCGCCTGCACTTCCTGCTCGGCGACGTCGAGCGGCAGCTCCAGCTGGAACTGCAGCGTCACCACCGAGGCGCCGCCGGAGCTTTGCGACGCCATCTGTTTCAGGCCGGACATCTGGCCGAACTGACGCTCCAGTGGGGCGGTGATGGCGGAGGTCACCACATCCGGGCTGGCGCCGGGGTACAGCGTCACTACCTGAATGGTCGGGTAGTCCACTTCCGGCAGGGCGGATACCGGCAGGGCGCGGTAGCCGATAATCCCCGCCAGCAGAATAGCCACCATCAACAGGGTGGTGGCGACCGGGCGCAGGATAAACAGGCGGGACGGCCCGCCGCCGGGATTGGGGGGCATCACCTGCATCAGGATTTCCCCTGAACGTCAGGTTTGCGTGTGGCTTTGGCCGCCGTCGGCGCTTCTTTCGGCGCCAGCACCTCCACCTGCATGCCTTCGGTCAGGCGATCGATGCCGTCGGTCACCACCCGATCGCCGGCGTTCAGGCCGGCGCCGATCACCACCTGCTGGCTATCCTGAATGCCGGTGGTCACCCGGTGCTTGCTGACCTTGTTGTCTTCGCTCAGGGTCCAGACGAAGTTGCCTTCGTTGCCCATCTGCAGCGCGGCGGTCGGGATCACCACAGCGTCATGCAGGGTGTCCACCTTCAGGCGCGCATTGACGAACTGGTTCGGGAACAGCGCGTCGTCCTCGTTGATAAAGCGCGCTTTCAGCTTGATGGTGCCGGTGGTGGTGTCGATCTGGTTATCCAGGCTCAGCAGCGAACCGGTCGCCAGCGGGTTCTGATTGGTGCGATCCCAGGCTTCGACGCTGACCGGGCCGGTTTTTTGCGCCTTGATCAAATCGCCGATATTGCCTTCCGGCAGCGTAAACACCACGTCAATCGGGTGAGTCTGGGTGATCACCACGATGCCGGTGGTGCTGCCGCTGCTGATGTAATTGCCGACGTCGACCAGCTTCAGGCCGACCCGGCCGTCGATTGGCGCCGTGATGCGGCTGTAGGTGATCTGCAGTTTGGCGCTGTCGACGGTGCCCTGATCGGCCTTGATGGCGCCCTCGGTTTGGCGAACCAGAGAAAGCTGGGTATCCAGATCCTGGCGAGAAACCAGGTTGGTTTTCGCCAACTGCTGATAGCGCGCCAGATCTTGCCTGGCGTTGGCCAACGTCGCCTGGTCCTTGGCCAGCTGCCCCTGTGCCTGAGTCAACTGCACTTCAAACGGGCGCGGGTCGATCTCGGCCAGCAGATCGCCGGCCTTAACCTGTTGGCCTTCGGTAAAGTGTAGCGCCATCAGTTGGCCGTCGACCCGGCTGGTGACGGTAACGGTATTGGCCGCGGTGGCGGTGCCCAGCCCGGAAAGGTAGCGGGGGACCGTTTGCAAGGTGGCGGTTGCCGCCTGCACCGGCGACATTGGCGCGCCGCGTCTGCCGCCCGCAGCCCGGCCGGCTCCCGCTTTCCCGGTGGCGCCGTGTGCCCCTGGCGCCGTTTCGGCGGCCGGCTGGGACATGCTGAAATGGCGCCAGGCCAGTACGGCGGCGATGATCACGATCACCACAAGCAGCAGGCGCAGCATCAGAGAACGGCGTTGGGGTTTTGCATTCATGGTGGCGAAAATTCTCTCCAAAAGGCAGGGGCGCGGGCACTCATTGCCACAAAAGTTACACTCCTTACAGGATACTAGTTTAGCCAGCAAAGACGGCATAAAAATGAAGGAAATATGGAGGAATCGTCAGCATTGTCCTAATAATGGTTGAATTGAACAGGCTATGTTTATAAGGGATTTGTTTCGGCTTATAGCCAATGCGTTTTAGCGTTTCACTTCATTTAACGCTAATAATTAATCCGCGAATCTTTTTCTACAGGAGCAGGCAATGAGCAACAGAGAGTTGGGCCGTTCGGGCATTAGGGTGCCGGCATTGACCTTCGGCGGCAACGTGTTTGGCTGGACGGCGGATCGTCAGACGTCTTTCAGCCTGCTGGATGCGCTGGTGGAGAACGGGCTTAATTTTATCGACACCGCCGACGTCTATTCGAGCTGGGTGCCGGGCAACCAGGGCGGCGAATCGGAGACCGTGATTGGCGAATGGCTGAAGCAAAGCGGTAAGCGCGACCAGGTGATCATCGCCACCAAGGTGGGCAAGCCGATGGGCGAAGGCAAGCAGGGGCTGTCGCCGCGCTATATTCGCCAGGCGGTGGAGGATTCCCTGCGCCGCCTGCAGACCGATTACATCGATCTGTACCAGTCGCACGATGACGATCGCGACACGCCGTTGGCGGACACGCTGGCGGCGTTCGATGAACTGATCAAGGCGGGCAAGGTGCGGGCGATCGGCGCCTCCAACTATCAGGCGGATCGGCTGGAAGAGGCGCTGCAGATCAGCGAGCAGCACGGGCTGGCGCGCTACGAAACCCTGCAGCCGGAATACAACCTCTATGCGCGTGAAGGGTTCGAGAAAGCGCTGGCGGCGGTAACGCAACGCCACGGCCTGGGGGTGATCAACTTCTTCTCGTTGGCCAGCGGCTTCCTGACCGGCAAATACCGCAGCGCGCAGGACGAGGGCAAAAGCCAGCGCGGCGACCGGATCGTCGCTCAGTACCTGAATCCGCGCGGCTTTGCCATCCTGGCGGCGCTGGATCGGGTGGCGGAAAAGTACGGCACCTCGCCGGCGCAGGTCTCGCTGGCCTGGCTGATTGCTCGGCCGGAGATTACCGCGCCGATAGTCAGCGCCACGTCGTTGCCGCAGTTGGATGAATTGGTCAGCGCCACTCGCCTGCGGCTGGATGCCGATGATATCCAGGTATTGAATCAGGCCAGCGCCTGGTAAAGCCGATTGCCCGATGGCAATTTTGCTCTATCCTGAATGGGTCACAGTGACCCATTCAGGAAACTGCAATGCAGAACGATATTATCAACGATCTTGCGGCGCTGGAGCAGCTTTACGGCAAGCCGGCCGCGCCGTCGGTGTTCAAAGAAGTCAGCTATATTCACCCAGTCTATCGTCCCTTTATCGAAGCGGCGCCGTTCGCCGCGTTGTCTACCGTCGGGCCAGACGGAATGGACGTTTCCCCGCGCGGCGATCCGGCCGGCTTTATCCATATCGAAGACGAGAAAACCCTGCTGTTGCCGGACCGGCGCGGCAACAACCGCATCGACAGCCTGCGCAACATTCTGCATGACGACCGGGTGGCGCTGCTGCTGCTGATCCCCGGCATCGGCGAGACGCTGCGGATTAACGGCCGGGCGGAGATCCTGGTGGCGCCGGCGGTGCTGCAGCGCTTCGCCCACCGCAACATGCTGCCGCGTTCGGTGCTGCGCATTCGGGTGGAGGCGGTGTTTTTCCAATGCAGCCGGGCGATACTGCGTTCCGGATTGTGGGATGAAGCCAGCCGCCTTGAGCGATCTGCCTTGCCCAGCACCGGCAGCATTCTGGCTGAGGTGAGTAAAACGCGGTTCGATGGCGAAGAATACGACAGCGCGCTGCCGCAGCGGCTGAAGGATACGCTGTATTAGCTGCGGGCGGCGCTGATGGCGGGCAACAGCTGAGCCAGGCAGGCTTCCACCGTGCGGCCGGCGGTGTCGATGCGCGTCACCGGCGTGGTCCAGGGGGCGTAATCGTGGGTGCTGACGCTTTGCCAGCCGGGTGGCTGCAACCCGTCGATGTCGCCGCGGCGGGTCTCTACCCGATGGCGGTGTTCGGCGCGGTCAGAACAATGGACCTCAATGTCCAGCCAGCGGCTTCCCGCTCGTTGCGCCACCTGCCGCCAGGCTTCGCGCGTGATCGGCAGCGGATTGACCGAGTCGGCGATCACGCTGTGCCCGAGGCGCAGATTGTCGCCGGCGACGCCATAGGCGGCGAAATAGCCGGCCGGCCCGATGTCATCGGCCAGCACGCCGCTGTTGCGTATCGCCTGTTCAAGGGTATCGATACGCAGATGCAGCGCCGGCAGACTGGCTGCCAGCGCCCGCGCCAGGGTGGTTTTGCCGCTGCCCGGCAGCCCGGAAAGCACGATCAGCATGTTTGCTCCCGCCATTGTTGCTTGCTCAATCGATACAATACATGTTTTTGCAACGGGTGGCCCGCGGGCAGGCGCGGGGGCAGGAAGGTTTCGCCGTCGAAGCGCATGCCGATGCGTGTCATCACACGGCGCGATGGCTGGTTGTTTTCGGCAGTAAAGGATATCACTTCCGGCAAGTGTAGCGTGCCGAAAGCGCACTCCAGCGCGGTGCGTGCCGCTTCAGTGGCATAACCGTTGCCCCAGTGAGCCGCCGCCAGCCGCCAACCGATCTCTATGCCGGGGGAGCAAGGCAGGTCGTCGCCCGGCCGCGCCAGCCCGACAAAACCGATAAAAGGCGCACCGCCTTTCACTTCCACCGCCCATAGCCCCCAGCCATGTTGTTGCATGAAGGCGCGGATACGTTCGGCCTGCGCGCGGCTTTCCTCGGCCGTCATCGTCGCGGGGAAATAGCGCATGGCCTGCGGATCGGCGTTAAGCGCGGCGAAGGCCGGCAGATCGTCGTCGCGCCAGGGGCGCAGCCGCAGCCTGGCGCTGTCGAGGGTATGGATGGTTGACATGATGCATGGCCTCCAATGAGCCAGGGGGCGGCGAATGTATGAACCGCACCCTTGGGCTGTTAACGGAACAGCGTTTGCGCCCAGCGCGCCAGCCCGGCGGTCACCGAGCCGAAGTCGTTGCCACCGACGATAGGAATGCCCGGCAACTGCTGTTGCAGCGCGGCGCGCAACAGTGGCGAACGCGCGCTGCCGCCGGTCAGGTAGATCACCTGCGGCGCCTTCTGGCTGCTGGCCAGCGCGGCGCTGACCTGCTCCTGAATGCGCATCAGCGGTTGCGAAATGGCCTCGGCGAGCTGATCCTGGCTGATGGTTTCCGCCAGCTCAGGCTGCACGAAGGCCAAAGGCGCGCTGATGCTCTGCTGGCCGGAGAGGGCGATTTTACTCTCCTCCGCCGCGCGCACCAACCGATAGCTCAGGCGCTGCTGGTGCACCTTCAACAGGCGCTTTACCTTCTCCGGCTCCGCAGCGTCGCGGATCAGGTCACGCAGCATGCGGCCATTGGCGCTGCTGTAGAAGTCGATCTGGGCCGGCACGTCGTTGGTCGCCACCGCGTTCCAGTAAGGCAGCGCCGGCAGGGCGATGCCCTTTTCGGTTTCGCCACCCATGCCGAACAGCGGCATCAGCTGTTTGAAAGCCAGCATAATGTCCAGATCGTTACCGCCGACGCGGCAGCCGCTGTGCCCCAGCAGGCTCTGTTGGCGCTCGGCGCGATCGCGCCATTGCGGGCCCATCAGCAGTACCGAACAGTCGGTAGTGCCGCCGCCGATATCCACCACCAGCACGATTTTTTCTTCGTTCAGCGTCGCTTCGAAGTCCAGCCCCGCCGCCACCGGCTCGAACTGGAATTCGATGTCCTTGAAGCCCGCGCGTTCGGCGGCGCGCTGCAGGATGCCCTGCGCCTGCAGGTTGGCGTCTTCGCCGCCGATGCCCTGGAAGTTGATCGGCCGGCCGATCACCGCCTGATCGATGCCGGTTTGCAGCACGCCTTCCGCCTGGCGCTTGATGTGGAACATCATGGCGCACACCAGGTCTTCAAACAGTGCAATCTGCTGCGGCTTCAGGCCGTTGGCGCCGAGGAAGGATTTCGGCGAGCGCACGAAGTACACCTCTTCCGGATCTTCCACGTAATGCGCCAGCGCCTGCAGGCCAAACTGCAGGCTGTCGGCGTTGACCGGGATGTCTTCTTCGCGGTTGTAGCTTATCGCCCGGCGCAGCAGCTGTTGGTTCTCTTCGCTGCCGGTCGGCACCTGCCAGTGGCGGTGCAGGCACTCGCTCACCGCCTCGCGGGTTGGCGCGCACAGCATCGACGGCAGATACGGCTCGTTATTTTCCAGCGTCAGCAGCTCAGGGCCGTTGTCTCGCATCACTGCGACGGAACAGTTGGCCGTTCCGTAATCGAATCCAATAAACATATTTTTCTCAGTCCCCATGCCAATGAAGGGGGGCGACTTTACCCGAGACTGTTCCATCGGGCAACGTGCCTTTGCCCGAGTGTCGAAAAATTTAGCGGCCGCCGCCGCGACGTGCTTAAATCTTAATGTCCGAATTCCGCACGTCAGCGCACCGGCGGAGCGCCATAATGCACAAAAAACTGACCCTGAGCGTTGCCATGAATCATTCACAACAGGCGTTCTACGATGCATTGCGCGCCCGCGACCGCAAATTCGACGGCCGTTTTTTCGTCGGCGTGTCCTCCACCGGCATTTACTGCCGCCCGGTGTGCAGCGCCCGCACGCCCAAGATTGAAAATTGCACCTTTTATCCGAGCGCGGCGGCGGCCGAACTGGCGGGCTTTCGCCCCTGCCTGAAATGCCGGCCGGAGCTGGCGCCCGGCCTGGCGCTGATCGATCTGGGCAACCGCTACGCCCAGGTGGCGGTGCAGCTGATTGAGCAGGGTTACCTGTCGGAGCACAGCTGTGAGCAACTGGCGGTGCGGTTGGGCATCTCTGACCGCCATCTGCGGCGCATCTTCGCCGAACAGTTTGGCGCCTCGCCGATCGATTACGCCCAGTCGCACCGGCTGTTGCAGGCCAAGCGGCTGTTGGCGGACACGGATCTGCCGCTGAGCGAGGTGGCGTTCGCCGCCGGCTTCGGCAGCCTGCGGCGCTTCAATGAACTGTTCAAAACGCGCTATCGTCTGATCCCCTCGGCGCTGCGCGGCGGCCGCAACGAAAACGCCAGCGGGCTGGTGTTTCATCTCGGCTATCGCCCGCCGTATGACTGGCCGCGTATGCTGGGCTTTTTGCAGGCGCGTACCGTGCAGGGCGTGGAGCAGGTGCAGGGCCGGCAATATATGCGCTCGATCGCCGTCAGCCAGGGCGGGGTGGCGTACCGCGGCTGGGTTAGCGTAGAGCCGGAGGAGGCCAACAACCGGGTGCGGGTGGAAATTGCGCCTTCATTGAGCCGGGTGACCACCGAGGTGCTGCGCCGCATCCGCCAGCTGTTTGACCTGGACGCCGCGCCGGATCTCATCGCCCAGGCGCTGGGTACGCTGGCCGCCGATGCGCCGGGCCTGCGTTTGCCGGGCTGCGTCAACAGCTTTGAACAGGCGGTGCGGGCGGTGCTTGGCCAGTTGGTGAGCGTGAAGATGGCGGCGACCTTCGCCGGCCGCATGGTGGAACGCTGGGGGACGCCATTGGAACAGCCGCAGGGCGGCATCACCCACGTGTTCCCAAGCGCCGAGCAGGTGGCGCAGCTGCAACCGGAAGAGCTGCGCCCGCTTGGCGTGCAGCTGAAGCGCGCGGCGGCGCTGATCGGCATCGCGCGGGCGTTCAGCGCAGGGCGACTGCAGCTTGATAACGTGCTGGACATCGAACAGGGCATTAAGGCGCTCACCGCGCTGCCGGGCATCGGCAGCTGGACCGCCAGCTACATTGCGATGCGCGCCTGGTCATGGCCGGACGTGTTCCTGGCGGGCGATTACCTGATCAAGCAGCGCTTCCCCGGCATGACGCCGCGCCAGATTGAGCGCTATGCCGAACGCTGGCGCCCGTGGCGTTCCTACGCCACGCTGCATCTGTGGCACAACGACGGCTGGGCGCCGTCGGAGGAATAAGCCGTTAAAGCAGAAATATCGTCGCGAGGCCGAGGAAGATAAAGAAGCCGCCGGTGTCGGTCAGCGCGGTGATCAGCACGCTGGAGCCCACCGCCGGATCGCGGCCCAGCTTGATCATGGTCATCGGGATCACCACGCCCATCAGCGCCGCCACCAGCAGGTTGAGGATCATCGCCAGCGTCATCACGCCGCCCATCGCCAGATCGCCATACAGCAGCCAGGTGACCACGCCCATGATGCCGCCCCACACCACGCCGTTGATGACAGCCACCCCCAGCTCCCTGAGCAGCAGGCGCGAAATGTTGCCGACCTCGATCTGGTGCAGCGCCAGCGCACGGACGATCATGGTGATGGTCTGGTTGCCGGTGTTGCCGCCGATGCCGGCGACGATCGGCATCAACGCCGCCAGCGCCACCAGCTGTGAAATGGTGTGTTCGAACAGGCCGATGACCCGCGAGGCGATAAACGCGGTGCACAGGTTGATGGCCAGCCAGGCCCAGCGGGTTTTCACCGCCTTGCTGACCGGCGCGAACACGTCTTCTTCCGGGCTCAAGCCGCCCAGACGGCGCAGGTTGGTGTCGCTTTCTTCGTTGACGGCGTCGACAATCTCTTCAATGGTCAGGCGGCCCATCAGCTTGCCCTTGGCGTCGATCACCGGGGCGCTGATCAGGTCATAACGTTCGAAGGCGCCGGCCGCTTCGTCGGCTTTATCTTCGGGCTGGAAGCTGGCGGGATCGTTGTCCATCACGTCGCGCACCAGCGTCTCCGGGTCGTTCAGCAGCACCGCGGTGAGCGGCAGTTCGCCCAGCAGGGTGTTTTTGCGATCGGTGACGAACAGTTTGTCGGTGGCGTCCGGGATGGTTTTGCGCATGCGCAGGAAGCGGTGCACCGCGCCGAGCGTGACGTCCGGGCGCACCGCCACCAGCTCGAAGTCCATCATCCAGCCGACGGTGTCCTTGCCGTAGTGGATCATCTCGCGCACCTGAGCGCGCTGCTCCGGCTCCAGCGAGGTCAGCAGGCGGCCCATCAGGTTGCGCGGCAGGTATTGCGCCAGGTAGGCCTGCTCGTCGACGTCCAGCGTTTTGATCGCTTTGAGCAGGTCTTTATCGCTCATTTCTTCGATCAGGCTGTCCCACACCGGCTCAGCCACTTCCACCAGCGTTTGGCCGCGTTTGGCATTGCCCACCAGCCGCCACAGCGCCAGGCGTTCGTCCTGCGGCAAGGCCTCCAGCAAATCCGCCAGGTCGGCGGCGTGCATATCGTCCAGCAGGCTGGTGATCTCCGCCGTCTGATTCAGCAATTCGCTCTTGCTGAGGGCGCTTTCATCCCCCGGCCGGCCGAGAATACCGTCGACCAGCTCTTTGTTGTTTAACAGCAGCGAAAGGATGCGCTGGCGATGTTCAGCGACTTTTTTGACGTTATGGGTAGCGGCAGACATGGTATTCCTTAACGGGCGCTCGGGTTCCTTGCGGAGGCTCTCTCAAAGATAGAGCATAGCGAGTGCAGGCGTCATTTTTATGAAACGGGCGGGCAAGGCGTCTAGGGGGTATTGCCCCGATTTTCTGCGCTGCTTTCAGTGGCGTTTTGAGGGGGCGCCAGCCGCTTTTCCTGATGATGGGGCACCGCCACCACGGCGGCGTACAGCAGCCGGCCAATCAAAATGATAAAGCTGATAAACAACACTATCTTCGTCATTTGTCCGGTGGTTTTTCTACGCATATATCACCCGGCCTGCCGGTTCCCGTGTTATCTGATGGCGGAAGTTGTAACCGGAATTTTAGGCGCTGATGACAAAAGTTGTCCATTTATTTCCTGCCGCTGAAGCAGCGCATTCTACCGCCGTTTAGTTTAGGTTTGGTTTATGGAAAGTAACCTGACGCCAGGGTAATACAAAAAGTTGGTTTGCTCATTTTTTACCGGATTTTTATCTATTGATTGATCGCGGTCAAATCCTGACCGACCCCAGCGCATAAAATTTACAGCCATTCACGCCGCCGCTTTCTCGCCGCTGTCCTGAATGGATAGCGGTATGGAAAGGAGCCTGCCTGATGTTTATGGATTTATTGATCCGACGGTTACGCCACCGCGGGTGGGGTTATCCCTTAATCTGCAGCCTGCTGTTGATCCCGATTGCCGGTTGGCTGTCGCCGCACTTCCTGTCGCCCGAGGGCAAGGTTTACCTGATCTATTTACCGCTGGCGGCCTGCATCGCGCTGCTGCGGTGCTTTGACTGGCGAGCGCTGCCGGGCATCGCCGCCGCCGTTCTGCTGCGTTATGCCAGCCGGCTCGGCCTGGAGATTGGCATCACCATGATGCTGTTGTTCCTGGGCTGTTTGAGCCTCAGTTGGTTGGGGTACCGCTGGCGCACCCGGCGCCGCTGGTGCGCCGCGCCCGGCAGCCTGAGCCTTGCGCGGGCGCGGTTGTTATGGCTGGTCGCCTTGCCGTCGCTGTTGTTCATTTTGGGCCTGCAGCTGTTGATTGGCCTGGGCGCCTTGCCCGATGAGCTGGGGCTGGCCTCCGGCTATGCCGGTTACCTGCGCAGCTTGGTCAACTTTCAGGCGTTGCTGCTGGGTTGCCTGACCGCCATGCCGCTGTTTTACTCGGCATTGCGCTGCCTGGTCAAGCCGCGTTTCGCGCTGGCGCTGTGGCGGCGTTTTCGCCGCGAAAAGGCGTGCGAAAGCGGCAAAGGCGAGCTGCGACTATGGCTGCTGGTGCTGGGCTGTATGCTCTCCGCCCTGTGTTATCGCATGGAGGGCGACGTTTACCCGTTGCTGAACGACTACGGTTTGACGCTGCTGTTGCCGGTGATGCTGTACAGCGCGATGCGCTTTGGCTATCAGTTCAACAGCGTGGTCTGGCCCGTCACCTTGCTGGTGCTGTTCACCTATTATCGCGGCTATATGCAGTGGGATAACCCATTGCACAACATCGCCTTTATTTCTTCCATGCTGTTGGTATTTACGCTGTGCATTTTCCTGGTGTCGGCGATCAACACCCGGCAGCGGGCGACCCAGGCCCGGGCGCAAAACGCCGCGCTGCGGGACCCGATGATCGGCTTGCCCAACCTGCGGGCGCTCAGGCGCGATTTGGCCGCCGCGCCGCATTCGACGTTGTGCTTCCTGCGAGTGGCTGAATTGGATCTGCTCAGCCACAACTATGGCATGCAGCTGCGTATCCGCTTCAAACAACAGCTGGCGGCGCTGTTGCGCCAGGTGCTGAAGCCGGATGATGGGGTTTATCACCTGCCGGGTTACGATCTGCTGCTGCGGCTGGAGGGGGGCGACGCTCAGCCGCAGGTGGCGCGGATTTATCTGGCGCTGGAAAAATTTCGCCTGGTGTGGAACGGTTTGCCGATCCATCCCTCGTTGGGGATCGGCTATGGTGCGGCGGGGCCGGGCCAGGAACACCTGTACCCGCTGTTGGGCGAGCTGAGTTCGCTGGCCGAGGTGTCGCTGAGCAGCGGGCGGCCAGAGAACGCGCAGCATGACCGGCGCCGGCTGCAAGAGGAAATCAGGCGTAAGGTGGCGGTGCTGCACGGCGTGCAGCAGGCGCTGGATCATGACGGCTTTGTGCTGATGGCGCAGCCTATCCTTGGCGTGCGGGGCGGCTGCTACCATGAAATCCTGCTGCGCCTGCCGGACGCGCAGGGCGGCCTGTTGCCGCCCGACGCCTTTTTACCGGTAGCGCACGAATTTGGCCTGACCTACGCGTTGGATATGTGGGTGCTGCGCCATACGCTGCAGTTTATGGCGCGCCAGCGAGACCGCCTGCCGCAGGCGCATTTCGCGGTGAACTTATCGCCGTCATCGCTGTGCCGCCCGATGCTGAGCCAGGATCTGCGTACGCTGCTGAGACACTACCGGATTGAACCGGCGCGGCTGATGCTGGAGGTCACGGAGTCGCACCTGCTGCAGGAAACCGACTGCGCCAGCGCCAGCCTGCAGGCGCTGCGGGCATTGGGCTGCCGCCTGGCGATCGACGATTTCGGCACCGGCTATTCCAGCTACGAGCGGTTGAAGATGCTGCAGGTGGATACGCTGAAAATTGACGGCAGCTTCGTGCGCGGCATGTTGACTAACCCGTTGGATCGGCAAATTATCGCCTCGATATGCGAAGTTGCGCAGCTAAAGCGGTTGCGCATCGTGGCGGAATACGTCGAGAGCGAAGAACAGTTCGAGGCGCTGAAAACGCTGGGGGTAAGTTACATGCAGGGCTACTATATCGGTAGGCCGCAGCCGCTGGCGCAGCTGGCGGCAGACGCCCCTCCGGCGGCAGAGGGGCGCTGAGGATCAGGCGGTGCGCTGTTCGCCCTGCGAGCCTTCTTCCTCGATAACCAGCTTCCAGCCGACGACGTCGTTCCAGTAGGCCTGCTCGCGTTCGAAGTCCAGCTGCACCAGGTTGTTCTGCGCCAGATAGCCGCTGGGGAAACGCAGCGTCCAGTGGTTGTCGTCGGTGCTCAGGCGCAGCGTCTCCGGCGTGGTGGTCGACTGGCGCTGGTTGTTGAGCAGGGTGCTCAGCCGCAGCAGCTGGATCAGCGGCAGGTAATGCTTTTTCTTGAACAGGTTCAGGCGCGGCAGCTCTTCCAGCTTGATGGCCTTGCGGTGGAAGCGCACCAGCGCCGCCAGCAGCAGCTGTTGCTCCTGGTTGAAGCCCGGCAGGTTGGAATTTTGCAGAATGTAGGCCGAATGGCGATGCATGCCGCTGTGGTTGATGCTCAGGCCCACCTCGTGCAGCATGGCGGCCCACTTCAGCAGCGCTTCCAGCTGCGGATGCACCAGCTTGGTATTTTGCGCCATCCACTGTGAATACAGCAGCTCGGTGGTTTCCAGCACCCGTTTGGCCTGTTCGCGGTCGATGTTGTAGTGATCGGCCAGGCTTTTGGCGGTGCGGCTGCGGATGTCTTGATGGCGGAAGCGGCCTTCCATTTCATACAGCACGCCTTCGCGCAGCGCGCCGTCGGACAGGCGCAGGTCGCGTATCGCCAGCGCATCGAACACGCCGCACAGGATAGCCAGCCCCGGCACGAACACCGACTGGCGGTCTTCCGACAACCCCGGCAGGCTCAGCGCGTTGAAATTCTTGAACTGCAGCACCTGTTCGGCCAGCATTTCCAGCCGATCCAGAGTGATCAGGCCGTCTTTTTCGCCCATCGCCACCAGCACTTCGTGCGCGGCCTTGATGGTGCCCGAGGCGCCCAGGGCGTATTGCCAGCCCTGAATGCGGTATTGCCAGGCCAGGGTTTCCAGCTTCTGCGCCGCGGCAAGGCGCGCACGGCGGAAGTTGTTTTTGCCGATCTCCCCGCCCGGGAAGAACATCTGGGCGAAGCTGACGCAGCCCATGCGGCGGCTTTCCGCCAGCAGCGGTTCGAAATCTTCGCCGATAACCAGCTCGGTTGAGCCGCCGCCGATGTCGATCACCAGCTTGCGGCCTTTCTCGGGCTGGGTGTGTTCCACGCCCATGAAGATCAGACGCGCCTCTTCCTGGCCGGCGATGATTTCGATCGGGTAGGGGATGACCTTGGCGGCGCGCTTGAGGAACACCTCGGCATTCACCGCCTGGCGCAGGGTATGGGTGCCGACGATGGTGACGTTATCGGCAGGGAAGCCCTGCAGCCGTTCGGCGAACAGCGCCAGGCAGGCCAGGCCGCGTTCCATTGCCTCTTCACTGAGCACATTATTGCTGTCCAATCCATCGGCGAGGTGCACCCGCTGTTTTAAACGACCTAACACCTGTAAGGCGCCGTTGACGACGCGGGCTATCACCATGTGGAAGCTGTTCGACCCGAGGTCGATGGCAGCGAATTCCTGCGGTTTGTTCGTTGCAGTGCTTTTTAGCGGCATAGTTGCTGGCCTACTGTCCTGGTTGTTCCAGAGCTTTTAAATACTCGTAAATAGCCACCTGTGAGCGCACTTTGCGGCGGTTGCCGCGCGGCACGTACTGGTTGCTCAGTTCTTTGTCTAGATAGCGGGCTTTGACCGTATCGCTGAACAGGATCTCCAGAATATCCAGAACGCGCTGTTTCAGCGCCGGATCCAGCAGCGATACCGCCACTTCGATGCGGTAATCTATGTTGCGGGTCATCCAGTCGGCGGAGGACAGATACACCCGTTTGTCACCTTTGTTGTCGAAAACGTACACCCGATCGTGTTCCAGATAGCGGTCGACGATGCTGATCACCTGGATATTGTCACTGATCCCCGGCAGGTTGGGAATCAAAGAACACATGCCACGCACCAGCAGGCGTATTTTTACGCCGGCGCCGGATGCGGTATATAACCGATCTACCAGCCCTTTATCCACCAGATTATTGATTTTTAGCATAATGCCGGCCTGTTCTCCGGCCTGGGCGTTGGCGATTTCGTTGTCGATCAGTTCGTACAGTTTCAACCGCGAGTTCTGCGGCGATACCATCAGGTTATCGAAGGTGACCGGGCGATACGGGTTCTCGATAAAGTTGAACACCCGGCGCACTTCGTTGGTAATGCGCGCGTCGGCGGTCAGCAACGAATAGTCGGTATAAATACGTGCGGTCTTTTCGTTGAAGTTGCCGGTGCCGATATGAGCATAGCGCACAATTTGGTCGCCTTCCCGGCGTGAGATCAGGAACAGCTTGGCGTGGATTTTCAGTCCCGGCGCCGAGAAAATCACGTGCACGCCGGCTTCGGTCAGGCGTTTGGCCCAGTGGATGTTGGCCTCTTCGTCGAAGCGCGCCTGCAGCTCGACCACCACAGTGACCTTTTTGCCGTTGTGCGCCGCGTGGATCATCGACTCGATGATGCGCGAGTCTTTCGCCACGCGGTAAATGTTGATTTTTATCGCCAGCACGCTCGGATCGAACGATGCCTGGCGCAACAGCTCCAACACGTGCTCGAAGGTGTGGTACGGGTAATACAGCAGCACGTCTTGTTCGCGAATGGCGTCGAAGCCGTTGCGGAAGCGGTCGAACCAGATATGGCGCAGGCGCGGCAGCGGTCTGTTGACCAGGTTGGCTTTGCCGACGTTCGGGAAGCTGATGAAGTCTTTGAAGTTATGGTAACGCCCGCCGGCGATCACCGAGTCGTAGTTGGAGATGCCGAGCTTGCCGCGCAGCAGCTCCACCATCTCGTTCGGCATATCGCGCTGATAAACGAAGCGCACCGGCTCGGCGGTGAGGCGCTGTTTCAGGCTGGAAGACATCAGTTCCAGCAGGCTGGATTCCATCTCGGTGACCAGATCGTATTCCGCGTCGCGGGTCATTTTCATCGAATAGGCATTGAGCGCGTCGTAGTCGAAGAACCCCTTGAAGATGTCGTCCAGGCAGTAGCGCAGAATGTTGTCCAGCAAGATCATCGGTTTGCGGCGGCGCGGCGCTTCCGGCGGCAGGTTGACGAAGCGCGGCACCTTGTCGGAGGGGATTTCCAGCAACGCGTAGTCGATGCGCGCGCCGCGGATGATCTCTACCGCCAGATAGGTGTAATCGTCTTTCAGGAACTGCACCAGATTGGTGTCGTGGTTGATCAGGATCGGCGTGATGTGCTGGCGCAGGTGCTGCTTGAAGTATTGCCGCAGCCAGATTTGCTGGTTTTCGGAGACCTGGCGTTCGTTGATCAGGAAGATCTGGTTGCGCGCCATCTCCAACAGCAGGTCGTTATACAGGCTGTCGAACTCCTGATCGGTTTTCAGCACCTTGGCCTGGATCTTTTTCAACAGGTGGCGCGAGGCGCCGGCGGAGCCTTGTTCTTCACTGATCAGGATGCGTCGCTTGAGATCGGCGAAGCGGACCTTATAGAACTCGTCGAGGTTGTTGGAGTAAATGCCCAGAAAACGCATGCGCTCAATCAGGGGATTGCTCTTATCTGCGGCTTCCTGCAACACGCGTTCATTAAAGGATAACCAGCTTAGTTCTTTTTCGATGTAGAGCTTTTCCTGACCC
>Ga0105251_10000257_pt1 | contig 53526 bp, 45 predicted proteins | sample KBSS64metaG_FD_80424 | JGI IMG/M metagenome (GOLD analysis project Ga0105251, IMG submission 80424) | Switchgrass rhizosphere microbial communities from Kellogg Biological Station, Michigan, USA - KBS S6-4 metaG | ecosystem: Host-associated > Plants > Roots > Rhizosphere > Soil | place...
CGCAACACGATCTATCGCAAGATGCCCGCTTGTTCAGCGATGGAGCAGTGAGTTGTTCCATGCGGTGTTCCACTTCGAGACACCCCTGTTCCTAAGGGGTACAGCGCGGCACGTGAATCGCGCAACTTCGAAATGAAACTGAAAGGCTAAACCGTGCACATGCACTGCGTATTCTTCGAAGGCATGGAGCTTGCATTTTCGATGTCCGATTGCGAGTCCTTCGCGATCCGACTCGAACATCACCTTAGGAGATGAACATGCAATGGACGACGCCTGCCTTCACCGATCTGCGCTTCGGCTTTGAGATCACGATGTATATCGCCACACGCTAATGCCTCGATGAAGCAAGCCCGGGTCGAACAGCGCCCGGGCCTGCGTCCTTCTCTTCCCGTCCCACATGAACTCAACGACCGCGCATACGGGCGCACCCACGCGCCCGCGCTTGCGTGCGCCTCTTAAGCTGCATTGGCATGCGGGCATGCGCACGTGCGAGATCGTGCATCCGCGCGGCAGCATCGAACTGAATCGCAGCGCTGGCGAAATACTCGCGCGCTGTGATGGAACGCGCGAACTCGACGACATCATCGGCGAGCTGGAAGCGCGCTTCGGAATGGCGGGGCTCGCCGCCGATGTCTATCGCTTCATCGATGAAGCGCGCCGTCTCGGCTGGATCGACTGAACGCGCGTTGTCACATCGGGCAACACGTCGATCGCCCCACTGCTCCACGATGCAACACCCCTGCATGAACATCGCACGACGCTTGCGTCCAGCTCCTCGTGCATGAGATCCGCATGCAGCAAGGCAAGCGGGCACATGAATCATCAATGGCACATGACTTGCCTTGAAGATGCCGCAACCGTTCGCATCGCTATCGAGATTCAAGTAGACGTTGCATCGACAATACCCAGGAGACAACGATGAAGATTCGCTTCAGTCCGGCAATGCGCATCGCGGCCATTGCAGCAGGCGCCGTTGCTGCATTCTGCGTAGCGCAGCAACAAGCCATCGCGGCGAGCGGCACGCCGGCGCCGTATCCGGAAGTCAGCTACGAGCGTCTTACCAGCGCGCAGGAGGATCCAGGCTGGCTCACGTACTACCGCACGTATAACGGTCATGCGCATTCGCCGCTCAAGCAGATCGACACGAGCAACGTAAAGAACTTGAAGCAGGTGTGGAGCTATAAGTTTCCGAAGGACTTGCAGCAAGGCTTCGAAGCGACGCCCATCGTCAACGGACGCTTTCTTTTCGTGACGACGCCCAAGGACAACGTTTATGCATTCGATGCTGCAACGGGCAAGCAGCTATGGAAATACGAGCCGAATCTCGATGCGAAATCCTTCAAGACCGCATGTTGCGATGTGGTCAATCGCGGCGTCGCGCTATACGGAAAGAATGTCTATGTCGCGATGCTGAACGGCGAAGTGGCGGCCCTCGATGCGCAAACAGGCGCGCTCGTGTGGAAGAAGGCGATGTTCGATCCGGGCGTCGGCTACGCGTTCTCGCTTGCACCTCTGGCGCTCGATGGCGCGCTCGTCGTCGGCAGTTCGGGCGGCGAGTATGGCGCGCGCGGTTTCATCGCCGCACTCGATCCCAATGACGGCAAGGTGCTCTGGAAGCGTTATACCGTTCCCGGCGCGAAGGAACCTGGCGGCAATACATGGCCCGACGGCATGCAGGAACATGGTGGCGCGCCCGCATGGCTCACCGGCACCTACGACTCGGCGACGAAGACGCTTTATTGGGGCGTCGGCAATCCGGGACCGTGGCTCGCCGATCTTCGTCCCGGCGACAATCTCTATTCCGATTCCCTGCTCGCTCTCGATCCGAAGACGGGTGATCTCAAGTGGCACTACCAATACACGGCCCATGACACGTGGGACTATGACGGCGTGAACACGCCCGTGCTCGCGAATATCAAATATCAGGGCAAGGACTACGACGCGATCGTTCACGCGGACCGCAACGGCTTCTTTCACGCAATCGATCGCAGCAACGGCAAGCTGATCTATGCGCGGCCTTTCGTCACCGCGACATCGGTCACGGGCTATACGGACGATGGCAAGCCGATTCAGGACCCAGCCAAGTATCCGAAGACCGGCACGACCATCGAAACATGTCCGAGCTTTCTGGGCGGCAAGAACTGGTGGTCCGTGTCATACGATCCCCAAACGCATCTCGCGATCGTGCCGGCCCTGCATGCGTGCATGTCCTTGTCGGGCAAGTCGGTGAACTACATGGAAGGTCTGCCCTATCTCGGCGAAGGCTTCGAGATCAAGCCCGAGCCGAACAGCAAAGGTTATGGCGAGTTGCAGGCCATCGATGTCGATACGGGCAAGAAGGTCTGGAGCCACTGGAGCAAGCTGCCCTGGAACGGCGGTGTCGCGACGACGGCGGGCGGCCTCGCATTCAGCGGCTCGCTCGATGGTCGTCTCTACGCGTTCGACGAAAAGACCGGCAAGGTCTTGTGGCAAAGCCCGAAGCTCGCGAGCGGCATCATCGCGCAACCTTCGGTGTATGAGATCGACGGCAAGGAATACGTGGCGATTCTCGCGGGCTATGGCGGCGCGAACCCGATCTGGGGCGGACCGATGGCGAAGGCCGCGGACAAGGTTCCGCGCGGCGGCACGCTCTATGTCTTCGCGCTCAATCGCACCTGAACCAACCTGATCGAACCGCGAGCGCGCATCGTCGCGCGCTTGCGGTGTTCACCGACATCACCGGACGCTTCGACATGAATCATCCTCTCCACTCCATACGCGCAGCGGGCATGCTCGCCGCATGCATCGCGCTCGCGCCATCGCCCTCCGATGCAGCAGTGAAGATCTGCACGTTCCCCGGCAGCCCGTCGGCGTCGCTGGATCGCAGCGTCGCGCAGGCAGTCTTCGCGCGCGCCCATATCGCGGCATCGATCGTTTCGCACGGCATCGGTGAAGGCGACGACGACGGCGTGTCGCTTAGCGAACTCGACAAGACACTCGCGCGCGATTGCGATGTGATCGCGGGCTTTCCGCGTTCGACAGTCGCCGACGCATCCGGCGGCAAGATGCAATTCTCGCGCGGCTATCTGCGCGCGGGTTATGTCAGCATCGAAGCGCCCGGTGCGAAACTCGGGGACGCCGCAAAGCACACGGTCGCCGCGACCTATGCGAGCCCCGCACAATTGATCGCCGTGCAACAGCACGACGTGACGTTCGATCTGGAGAACACATCGGCGTCGACGGTCGAAGCGGTGGCGAAGGGACGCGCGCAACGTGCGATCGTGTGGTATCCCGCCGTCGTCGCTTATCGCATGGCGCATCCGGAGCGCAGCTTCACGGTCACGACCGCCGATTCGCCCTATGCGGACTGGCATCTTGCCTTCGCGTTCGGCGACAGGGCCGCGGCCTTGCGCACACGTATCGACGACGCGCTCACGTCGATGACCAACGATGGCAGCTTGCAAGCATTGACGATGCAATGGTCCATGTCTGCGCAAACCGCCTCCGCAACACGCTATCTCGACACGCCGTCGACCGCATCGTCCGCGCACGCGGGCATCATGCTCGCGGATACGAACCCAGCGCGCGCAGGCCGCTTCATCAAGGTCGCAAATGAGGGCGGCGCCGAGCCGCCATCGTTCGAACAGGCGCAAACCACGCACGGCAAGACACTGTATTCGAGTTCGTGCGCGAAGTGCCACGGTGCGCAGCTTCAGGGCGTGACCGCGCCCGCGTTGCAAGGTCCTTCGTTCGCGCCGCCATCGAATTCGCATCTCACCGTCGGCGGCATTTTCACTTACATGGCGACCAACATGCCCGCGGATCGTCCCGGCAAGATGAAGGATCAGGACTACGCCGACATCATGGCCTTCCTTTTGATGTCGAACGGCTACAAGCCAGGCGGAGCGAAGATGACGGCGGACAGCGCGCGCGCGTCGAAATTGCCGCTCAACGCGGGGCCCGCCCGCTAACTTCGAGCTCCGCACTTCGGCCGCGCGACTTTTAATACATCACACCGTGACATATAATGGAACTGTCGCGCGGGCGGATCGACATGGGCCGCAACGCGGCGCAATGTGCAAGTCAGCCGGTTCCAACCGGCGGGAGGCCAGCGTCGTGCTTATCAATAACGAGTTTGAAATCGGCTACCTTGTCGTCGTTTTCGCTTTGCTCGGCGTTATCCTGATCGGCGCGCTGCTCACGGCGCTGCATCTGGATCGCTGGCATCCGAAGCTCATCAGCGCAGCCATCGGGGCGTTACTCGGGCTTGCACTGATCGAAGCGGTGCCGATGCTCACCTGACGACACACCCTGACGCTTCGTCGAGACTTCGGTTCGTCGCGGCACAAGGGCGGCAGCATGCTCGGCAACACAGAGCATGCGTGCCGCCCTGTTTCTCCTCGTCCCTGACATCCTCTTTCATTTCGCGCCCTGCGCATTGGCATAATGCAGCAGCGGGCGCGCGTGTGCGTCGCGTCTTCGCCAACCATTCCGCTTCATCACCGATAGAGACCGCATGATCGCGATCACCCGCACCCGACGCCGCGTGCGCGCCTTCTTCGGCGCACCGGAAGCGAGGCGCCTCCTTCGTACGCTGATGAGTTGCGCGATCAGCTACGCCGCCGCGCGGCTCGCGGCGCTGCCAGAAGGTTATTGGGCGCTCATCACGACCCTCGTTATCGTGACGCAACCGAGCCTCACGCAAGCCGTCGATATCGCCCGCGATCAGATCATCGGCGCATTTATCGGTGCGGTGACGGGCGTGCTCGGTATCGTCGCAATGGAACGCGGCGCGCCGCCGCTCGCCGTCTTCTCCGTCGCGCTCGTGCCGCTTGCAGCGTTGAGCGCCAAACGTCCCGCGTTCAGGCTTGCGTGCGTGACGCTCGTGATCGTCGTACTGATTCCGGGAGGACCGGGCTCGCCTTTCGAACGGCCCATGCATCGCGTGCTGGAGATTCTGATCGGCGCGGCATCGTCGTTCGTCGTCTCGGCGGTCTGGCCGAATCGTGCGCTCGCGGCCGCACATGCCAGCGTCGCCGATACTTTGAAGAGCCTCGGTCGGTTGATCGGGCTGTATCTGTCGGGCGAACGGGACGACGCGCGTGCGAGGCGCCTCGAAACGCAAAGCACCGACGCGCAAAAAGCGTTCGACGATGCGCTGAAGGAAGCGGAGCGCGAGCACATCATCGTGCTCGTGCAGAATCGCCGCGCGGATGCAATCGACAAGGCCGCGCCTTTTTTGCGGCGTCTGCATAGCGATGCGCTCTTTCTTGCGAAAGCGGTATCGCGCCTCGATCGCGATACCTGCGCGGCACGGTTCGGCACCACGGGCCGCGAAGTGCAGTCATTGTTCGAGACGCTCGCAAGCGTGCTTGCATCGAATCGTCAGGACGATGCAGGGCTCGCGCGCGCGCGCTTTGCCGTGAATGAACTCAAGAACATACTTGCGAAGCAGGAGGCAACGCACGGCGCGCAGGAAGTGGCGCAGTTCGTCGTCGGCCTGATCGTCGCGGATCTGGATGCGCTGACTACTACGATCTATCCGCCCAAGGAGCCATCGGCCTAGCGTGAAAGACCGCGCGCATCGATCGGCCATAGGTCCGTCACTCGGCCGTTTCGATGGCACACGTATTCGTCGTAGAGATTCACGGTCGGATCGCAATGCCCGGGCGGCAACAGAAGTCGCTTGCCGACGAGTCGCGCGAAGTCGCCTTCAGATTCGTGCTGCGCCTGCAACATGCCGTGTTCGTCGTTCGCAGAAATATAGGTCAGCGCTGGCTCGTCGATCGCATCGAGCCACTGCACGCTGCGCGGCAAGCCTGAATCCACTGCGAGCCCTTTCAGGCCGACATCGCACACGGCCATGCCGGGCCGCGTCGCGCTCATGACCGTCGACAGCACGAAAAGGCTGTGACGCCAGTGCAATTCGCCGCCCCAGCCGATGCCGCCGTAATCGCCGTCCATGAAGAGATACGAGCCGGGTTGCAGCTCCGTGAAGACGCCGCTCGCGGCATCGAACTCGACCGTGCCGGTACCGCCGCCCGTCACGATGCCGCAACGCACGCCGCGTACATCGAGCGCGCGCACGTAGCGTGCGGCAGCGTCGGCGGCACGGCTTGCTTCGTCCTTGCGCGCCGCCCAGTCGGCGATGTGCTGTATGCCGCCGTGATACGCCTGAATGCCCGCAAAGCGCAACGCGCCCTGCGATGCGATCCCATCGACGAGTGCGAGCAGCGCATCCTCGCTCGTCACGCCGCAGCGATGTTGCCCGGCATCGATTTCAGGCAGCACGTCTATCGTCACACCTGCACGCGCCGCCGCGTCGCCGAGCGCATGCACTTGCGGCAACGCATCCACGCAAACCGAAAGGCGCACGTGCGATGCCAGCTCGACGGCCATGGCCAGCTTGTCCATGCCGACGAACTCGTTGCTCACATGAATGCTCGCGATGCCCGCCGCCGCGAACGGATAGGCCTCCGACAGCTTCTGGCAGCACACGCCGACCGCGCCCGCTTCGATCTGACGCCTCGCGATCTCGCTGGACTTGTGCGCCTTCGCATGCGGACGCAACGCGACGCCGTGCCGCGCCACGAACGCCGACATTGCCGCGAGATTGGCGTCGAAGGCATCGAGGTCGATCGTCAGCGAAGGCGTGGCAACGGATACGAGCGGGTCGCCCACGCGGGCGGCGGGCGGCGGTAGGAGCGTCATGGCGGGTCGTGTCGATGAAGCGGGATCAGGCATCGATCATAGCGCCGAATTTTGCATGTCGAATGCATAAAACCGGCACGACTGATATCGAGATCATGCCGGAACTTCCGTTTCCAGGATCGCGCCTTCATCCTTGAGCGCCTGAATGCGTGCATCGTCGAAACCGTATTCGTTGAGCACCTCGGTGGTGTGCTGCCCGAGAAGCGGCGCGGGACGGGAAGCCTTCGTCGACCCTTCGGAGAAGTGAATCGGCAAACCGATGCCCCGCATCGGCCCCGCGAGCGGATGCTCCGTCTCGACGATCATCCCGCGCGCGATTGCCTGCTCGTGCGACGACGCCTCCGGTACGCCCAGCACCGCGCCGCTCGGCAAGCCGATTTCGTCGAAAGTGACGAGCCATTCGTCAGTGGTCCGCTCGGCGAGGCGCGTGCTCAGGATCTCGACGAGCAACTCGCGATGCCTCAGGCGGCCCGCATTGGTCTGGAAACGCTCGTCCTCGGCGAGACCGGGAATGTTCAACACGCCGACCAGCCGCTCGTAGTTCCTCTGATTGGCCGCGCCGATGTTGATCCAGCCGTCGCGCGTGCGAAACGCCTGATACGGCGCGCTCGTCGGATTGGCGGAGCCCGCCTTCGGCAGTACCGTGCCGTCCGCGAAATAGTTGGCGAAGGCCCAGTACATCTGTTGCAGGCCGGCTTCGAAGAGCGACGTATCGACCATCTGGCCAAGGCCCGTCGTCTGCTTTCTCGCATAGGCCGCGCTGATGCCGAGCGCCGCCAGAATGCCCGCGTTGATATCGGTGACGGGCGAGCCCGCCTTGATCGGCGCCTGTCCCGGCTCGCCGGTCATGCTCATCAGCCCGCTCATGCCCTGCGCTATGAGATCGAAGCCGCCTTTATCGGCCATCGGTCCGCTGCGGCCGTAACCGGAAATCGCGCAATAGATGAGGCCCGGATTCATCGCCCTGAGCGTTTCGTAACCCATGCCCAGTTTTTCCATCGTGCCGCGCCGGTAGTTCTCCGTCACGACATCCGCGCTCGCGAGCATTTTCCTGAGCACGTCCTTGCCGCCGTCCGTCTTCAGATTAAGGGCGACGCCGCGCTTGTTGCGGTTCACGATCAGGAACGACGCGGATTCGCCGCTCGGGAGCATCGGCGCGAAACGCCGGCAATCATCGCCGTTTGGAATTTTTTCGACCTTGATGACATCGGCACCCATGTCCGCGAGCATCATCCCGCAGATCGGCCCCGACATGATGTGTGCGAGCTCGATCACGCGCAAGCCCGCAAGCGGCCCCTCGCCGGGCGCGGCTGCCGGTTTCGTGTCTGTCATGTCAACGTCCCTTGAATTGCGGTTTGATCTTGTCGAGGAAGGCCTGATAGCCGGTGCGGAAATCTTCCGTGCCGAAGCACGCGAAGCCTTCGTCGCGCTCTTCATCGGTGAGCGGCGCGGGGTCCATCACGCGGCGCACGAACTGCTTGTGCCAGCGCGCGACGAGCGGCGCGCCGTCCGCGATGCGTCGCGCGGTTTCATATGCGTGCGCGGTGACGTCGCCATCCGCGACGACGCGCGTGACGAGCCCCTTCGCAAGCGCTTCCCTCGCATCGAAAATGCGTCCTTCGAGCAGTATCTCGAGCGCAATGGCCGGCCCCGCCAGACGTACGAGCCCTTCCATCTCCGCATGCGCCATCACGAGGCCTAGATTCTTGATCGGCACCCCGAAGCGGCTCGACTCGCCGCAAATGCGCAGATCGCACATCGCCGCGATTTCGAGGCCGCCGCCGACACAGATGCCATGAATCATCGCGACGATCGGATGCCGGCACTGGCGCAATGCATTCAAAGTGCGATGCATGATGGCGCCGTACTCGCGCGCCTGCTCGACATTCGAGCGATCCGTGCGGAACTCGCCAATGTCGTTCCCCGGCGAAAACGCCTTTTCGCCGGCGCCGCGCAGCACGATGCAGCGCAACGTGTCATCGCCTGAAAGCGTTTCGATGGTCTCACCGAGCGCGTGCCACAACGGCTTCGTCATCGCGTTGAGCTTCTCGGGCCGATCGATCACGACCGTCGAGATGTCGCCTTCGCGCTCGACCAGGATGGATGGTTCCGCCACATCGCCTCCTTGAATTGAATGCTGCATGCTGAATGCGTTATCCGATGCGGTTCAATGCATGCAAAATGCATTGAACCGTCGCGCCCGTCGATTAGACGAACTTGCGCGCGTCTGCCGCGTCTTTCGTTTCCTCGACTTCGAGCGCGCGGTCCGGGCGCATCATGAACGAGAGGATGATGCCGGCGGCCATCAGGATCATCGACACCGTGAACGGAAGGTTCCAGTTGCCCGTGCGGTCGATCAGCCAGCCGCCCACGACCGGGCTGATGATGGCCGCCAGCGCCGAGCCGGAATTCATGATGCCGGACGCGGTACCCGAGTGCTTGGGCGCGATGTCCATCGGCACGGACCACATCGGACCGATCGTCATTTCGTTGAAGAAGAAGCCGGCCGAGAGACACACCGCCGCGAGCGTGATCGAAATGTCGGAGATCAGCATGATCGGCGCGAGCGACAGTAGCGTCAGCAGCATGCACACGCCCACCATCACGTTGCGCGCGAGCCGCACGTTGCCGCTCTTTCTCAGGATGCGGTCGGTGAGGGAACCGCCGAGCCAGTCGCCGAGCACGCCTGCGAAGAACACCCCCGACGCGAACAGCGCCGACTTGCCGAGCTGCATGTGGTAGCTATGCAGGAAGTACTGCGGAATCCAGCCAAGAAACAGCCACAGCACCCATCCATAGCAGAAATACACCGCCGTGACGGGAGCCATGCGGCCGAGCAGCGTGCGCCACGGAACCGGCACGCGTTGCTTCACGCCAGAGTAGCTCGCGAGCGTCGCGCATTCGGAATCCGTGATGCGCGGATGATCGCGCGGATTGTCGCGAAAGTAGAAGACCCACGCCAGCGCCCACAGGAAACTGATGATCCCGGTGATGATGAACGCGCCGCGCCAGCTCGTCGCGACCATCAGCCAGACGATGAGCGGCGGCGCCACCGCATTGCCGATGCGTGATGCTGCATGCGTAATACCTTGTGCAAAACCGCGCTGATCGGCGGGCATCCAGTTCGACATCGCGCGCGTCGCAGTCGGAAAGGTCGCACCTTCGCCGAGGCCGAGCAGCACGCGCGCCACGATCAGCGAGACGAAGCCGCCGGACAGACCGGTGAGCACCGTGGCGCCTGCCCAGATGATGGCGCATAGCGTGAGCGTGCGGCGCGGCCCAAAGCGGTCGCCCACCCATCCGCCGATGATCTGGAACACGAGATACGGATACGCGAAGGCGGAAAACACGAAGCCGACTTGCGTGTGCGACAGGCCAAGCTCGGCGCCGAACTGGGCCGCCGCGGTACTGACATTGACCCGGTCGATATAGGTGATGAAATACATCGCGCATAGCAGCAGCAGAACGCGTGTCGTGGCTCGACGGAACATCATCGTCTCCTTGTTGGCCGCGTGCGTGCGCGCGACGCCTTCGGTTCTCGAGAGGCGCCCTGCACTGCATGCGGAACTTCGCGTGGGTACGTCGGATGAGGACTGCGGGCTCGGTATGAGCCTGCTTATAGCGTTCTTCTGCGCAGCTTGCGTATGCGTGGTTTGCGCGGTGATGTCATTGCTCGTCTCCTGGTCGCGGCTCGTTCGTGTCCGCTGTTTTGCTTCGGTGAATGAAACTCTCGTCTAGCTGTCTTCAATCCTTTGCATCGAGCGCCATCGCGAGCACGCGCGCAACATGCAGCGCCTCTCTTTGCGCGCCATCCGCGATCTGATGACGGCAACTCGTGCCGTCCGCGACGATGAGCGCATCGCGGGCCGCACGCACGGCCGGCAGCAGCGACAGCTCCGCCATCGCCTGGGAGGCGGCGTAATGTTCAGCCTCATAACCGAAGCTGCCCGCCATGCCGCAGCATGACGATTCGATCGTCTTCACATCGAGCCCTGGAATCCAGCCGAGAACTTTCTCGATGGGACGCACCGCATCGAATGCCTTTTGATGGCAATGTCCATGCAGCAAGGCGCTTGATCGATCCAGCGCCTTCAGCTTCAGTCGCAAGCGCCCTGCCGCCTCTTCACGCACGAGAAACTCCTCGAACAGGAACGACGCTTGTGCGAGCTTGCGAGCTGCATCGCCATAGCCGTACCCGAGAAATTCGTCGCGCAACGAGAGCAGGCACGACGGCTCCAGGCCGACGATCGCCACACCGCGCTCGACATAAGGCATGAGCGCATCGAGCGCGCGGCGCGCTTCGGCCTTCGCTTCATCGACGAGACCGGACGAGAGGAACGTGCGCCCGCAACACAGCGGCCGCTCGCCCGTCTTGACGTTCAGATGAACCGTGTATCCCGCCGCTTCGAGCACACGCTTCGCGGCACGCGCGTTGTCGGGCTCCATGTAGTTGTTGAACGTATCGACGAAGAGCAGAACTTCATTAGTTGCAGATGCAACTGACTTGCTGGCCGCATCGGCGAGAAAGGGTTTCGCGAAACGGGGGAACGCTCGCTGCGGCGCGAGGCCGAGCTTCGACTTGAGCCAGCGTGCAACACCGGGCATATTCGCTTCGAATGCGTTCGACAGCGCCGGCATGCGGCTCGCATAGGGCGCGTAGCGCGGCAGGAATGCGATCAGCCGCTCGCGCAGGCGCACGCCATGACGCTGCGTCCATGCGGCGCGCGCCTCGATCTTGATGCGCGCCATGTCGACACCTGTCGGGCAATCGCGCTTGCACCCCTTGCATGACACGCACAGGTCCAGCACGTCCTTCACATCCTGACTCGCGAGGCCGTCATCGCCCAGCTGTCCCGACAACGCGAGCCGCAAGGTGTTCGCACGGCCGCGCGTGACATGCTGCTCGTCCTTCGTGATGCGATAGCTCGGGCACATCGTGCCTGCATCGAACTTGCGGCAATGGCCGTTGTTGTTGCACATCTCGACCGCTTTCGCGAGTCCGCCCGACAGGTCGCCGCCCGATCCCGGCACGCCCTCGTCGCCCGTCGACGGATCGCGCGTCACATTCCACGCCGACCAGTCGAGCTGCGGCGTCAACGCGCGCTCGGCATAGGAAGGCGGAAAGCGGAAGTTGCGCGCATCGTCCATCTTCGGCGGAGCGACGATACGATCCGGGCTCAGCCGGTTCTCCGGATCGAAGAGCTGCTTGATGTCGCGAAAAGCCTCGTTGATACGCGGGCCATATTGCCATGCGACCCATTCGCCGCGGCACAAACCGTCGCCGTGCTCGCCAGAGAATGCGCCCTTGTATTCGCGCACCATCGCCGCGGCTTCTTGCGCGATTGCGCGCATCTTGATGGCTCCGTCCCGACGCATATCGAGAATCGGCCGCACATGCAACGTGCCGACACTCGCATGCGCGTACCACGTCCCTTCGGTTCCGTGCTGCCTGAAGACTTCGGTCAACCGACTCGTGTACTCGGCCAGATGCTCGAGCGGCACTGCGCAATCCTCGATGAAGGACACCGGCTTGCCGTCGCCCTTCATGCTCATCATGATGTTGAGGCCCGCCTTGCGCACTTCCCATAGCGCCTTTTGCGGACCGGCGTCGGGCATCTGCACGACCGAGCCGGGCAAGCCGAGATCGCTCATCAACTCGACGAGCTGCGCGAGCTTCGCGACTTGTTCATCGCGATCCGCGCCCGCGAATTCGACGAGCAGGACAGCCTTCGGCTGGCCGACCAACGCCTTTTCGATCACGGGGCGGAACGCGGGATTCGACATCGCGAGATTGATCATCGTGCGATCGACGAGTTCCACCGCCACCGGTCCGAGCTTGACGATGTGCTGCGTCATGTCCATCGCATCGTAGAAGCTCGGGAAGTTCACCACGCCGAGCGTCTTGTGCGCGGGCAACGGCGCGAGCTTCAACGTCAGCTGACGGCTGAACGCAAGCGTGCCTTCCGAGCCGACGAGCAGGTTCGCAAGATTCGGCTCCCCGTCGTCGCTGAAAGCGAGCGGGCTCTGACAATCGAAGAGATCGAGGTTGTAGCCTCCCACGCGCCGCAGCACCTTTGGAATGTGCTCGCGCATTTCCTGCTGCTCGCGCATCGCGATGCCACGCACGCTATCGATGAGATCGCGCGTGCGTGCATCGTTCATCATGGTCGAGACCTTGCCGAAACGCGCTTCGTGGCCATCGGCGAGGATCGCGTCGATCGCCTCGACGTTATGAACCATGATTCCGTATTCCATCGAGCGCGAGCCGCACGAGTTGTTGCCCGCCATGCCGCCGATCGTGCATTGCGCGCTCGTCGACACATCCACCGGAAACCACAGGCCATGCGGCTTGAGCCACGCGTTCAGATGATCGAGCACGACGCCCGGTTCGACCGTGACGGTGCGCGCGTCCTTGTCGAAGTGGATGATGTTGTTCAGCCACTTCGTCGTGTCGATGACGAGCGCCTCGCCGATCGTCTGCCCGCATTGACTCGTGCCCGCGCCGCGCGCAAGCACGCTCGCGTGGCTGTCGCGCGCGATCTGCAAAGCGAGGCGCAGATCGTGCTGATCCTTCGGCACGACGACACCGAGCGGCATGATCTGATAGATCGACGCATCGGTGGCGTAGCGCCCGCGCGATGCGTGATCGAACAGCACATCGCCTTTCAGTTCGCGTTGCAGTCGCGCCTGCAATGGCGTCGGCGTCGATGCGAGCCGCGCGCGCGCGGAAGCGGGCATCAGATGGATCGGCTTGACGAGCCGGTCTGTGGGGGAATTGAGCATCGTCGCTGTCGGTGAGTGCCAGAGCGCTGTGCGGTTCCTGGCCTTATGAATGCGTTATGCGAAATGCAATTCGACGGCAGGCAAGCCCTCGATGCGGCCCACGGCCGTGCCTGGCGCATCGGGAAAAGCCATGCCGGTGTACGAACCCGCCGTGAGCACGGTCCCGCGCTCGACGGCAAGCCCGCGCGAGACACTGTGGTTCACCGTCCATGCGAGCAGGCGACGCGGGTCGCCCGCGGGGTTCGCCGGAGCGCCGTGGAAGAGCGGCGCGCCCTCGAACGTGAAGGTCATCGCGGGCGATACGAAGGGAAACGCCGCGTCGTAAGGCACGGCATCCCCCACGATCAACGCGCCATGATTCTGCAAGTCGGCGAGTTGCCAGGGCTTCTCCACATCGGGCCATGCGGCGAAACGGCTCGCCACCACTTCGATTGCCGCATGCACGGATTCGATGGCGGCGATCACGTCGTCATCGCTATAGGGACCGCTGCCCGGTTCGAACCGCCGGCCAAGCTTGAAAGCGACTTCGAGTTCGAGTCCGGCCTTGCCGAACGCGTGCATCGACAGCCGCGCGCCGGAATAATGAATGCCATCGGCGGGAAGCGGCGCGCCCTGTATCGGGCCATCGTGCGATTTCGCGCCGACCTTCCATCCGCCGATCTCCGCGCCCAGCGCGCGCAGCGTCGCTTCCTGCGCGGCGTACGCTTCTTCAGCGGCGTGCGGACGTGCGCCTTCCGGCAATACGTCGAGCTTCGCGCGATGCGCGCGGGCCTCGACGAAGAGCCTTGCGAGCGCGTTGGCGTCAAACGCGGCGCTCATGCGGCCGCCTTCAATGCGGGCTTCGCGACGTGGCTCGTCAGATAGTCCATCGCCGCCGCGACACCGCTGCCCTTCAATTCGATGCCCGCGAGCCTCAAGCCCATTTCGCAGCCGGAGAGCGCGGCCATCAGCGTGAGATCGTTGCAATCGCCGAGATGCCCGATGCGGAACATGCGGCCCTTCACCTTGCCGAGCCCCGTGCCAAGCGACATGTCGAAATGTTCGTAGATGAGCTTGCGCACTGCATCGGCATCGACGCCTTCGGGCGTCATCACGCCTGTGAGCACCGGCGAATACACGGCGGGATCGGCGCACTGAATCTCGAGGCCCCATGCGGTGACCGCCGCGCGGCACGCCGCCGCGAGCCGTTGATGACGAGCGAACACGTTCTCGAGCCCTTCACCGAGGATCATGTCGAGCGCTTCCGAGAGCCCATAGAGGAGGTTCGTGTTCGGCGTGTAAGGCCAGTACCCCTGCTTGTTCATCTCGATGATCTCGGTCCAGTCCCAGAACGCGCGCGGCAGCGTGGCGCGTTTCGACGCCTCACGCGCCTTCTCCGATACCGCGTTGAAGCTGATGCCCGGCGGCAGCATCAAACCCTTCTGCGAGCCGGAGACCGTCACGTCCACGCCCCATTCGTCGTGGCGATACTCCGCCGATGCAAGGCCCGAAATCGTGTCCACCATCAGCAGCGCGGGATGCTTTGCGGCGTCGATGGCGCGCCGCACGGCGGCGATATCGGACGTCACGCCCGTCGACGTTTCGTTATGCACGACGCACACGGCCTTGATCACGCATTGCGTGTCTTCGCGCAAGCGCTTTTCGATCATGTCGGCCTGCACGCCGCGACGCCAGCCTTCGATGCCGGGCAAGCCCAGAAACTCAGGCTTGAGTCCGAGGTTCTCGGCCATCTTCTTCCACAGCGTCGCGAAGTGGCCCGTCTCGTACATCAACACCGTATCGCCGGAACTCAACGTGTTGCATAAGGCGGCCTCCCATGCGCCCGTCCCCGATGCCGGATAGATGACCACCGGTTGACTCGTCTTGAAGATCTTCCTGATGCCTTCGAGCACCTTGAGCCCCAGCGCGCCGAACTCCGGGCCGCGATGATCGATCGTCGGATAGCTCATCGCCCGCAGGATGCGATCGGGTACGGGGCTCGGCCCCGGAATCTGCAGGAAGTGACGGCCAGCAGGATGGAAATCGAGCTTCAACATGGGTCCGAGTCCTCTTGGATGTAATTTTGCATGCAAAATACAATAACGCAGCGATCGAGACGCGTAAAGGAATACATAGGCCAGACGGCCTAGGGATAACCCGCTGGCGGTTTTTCCCGCTAGCACTGGGTTAAAATTGCCGCAAACGCGATTAGAGGTATTGAATGCAAAATCCCGATCTTCCAGAAGTGCATGTTTCGTCGCCGCTGCCCAAGGTGGAGCGTCTGCGCCTGCACGACACCGTCGTCGATCATTTGCGCGGCTTCATCGTCGAAGGCCTGCTGGCACCGGGCGTGAAGCTCAACGAGCGCAAGCTGTGCGAGACGCTCGGCATTTCGCGCACGCCGCTTCGCGAGGCATTGAAGGTGCTGGCCGCCGAAGGCCTGATCGAGATCTCGCCGAACCGGGGCGCATCGGTATCGCAGATGAGCGAGTTCGAAATACGAGAGATGTTCGAGTTGATGAGCGGGCTGGAGGCCTTTTCAGGCGAACTCGCATGCGAGCGCATTACGCCGCTCGAAATCGCGGAGATCAAGGCGCTGCACTACGCGATGCTCGCGTGCCGCGCACAAAACGATCTCTCCGGCTAATACAGCCGCAATCAGGCGATTCACGACAAGATCAACGAGGCCGCGCGCAACACGGCCTTGCGCCAGACCTATGTGTCGATCAACCGGCGTTTGATGGCACTGCGTTTTCGCTCGAATTTCCAGACGCCGAAATGGGACAGCGCCATTCGCGATCATGAAGAGATGATCGAGGCGCTCGAGACCCGCGACGGCAGGCGCATGGGCGAGATTCTGCGCAAGCATCTGCTGTCCAAGCGCGATGCGGTGCTCGCCGAGCGCACCATGACAACGGTGAAACCCGCGACGCAGAAAAAGCGTGCGGCGGACAAGTCGGCAGCGGATGAGCGCTAGCGAATAGAACGGTTGCGCGATTCCTCAAAAGGTAGGGGTACGATACGGCTCACGGCCGCCAGAGCCTGCAAACGGGGAAAACGTTGACCAGGATTCGAGCAGCATGCATTGCGCTGGGCGCGGTGCTCGTCATCACGGGCTTCACTTTCTATCACTCGTCGGACTTCGAGACTGCGCAGGCCGCAATCGACCGCCAGACGGTCGACTGCCTCACGCGTGGACTCACGCGTGACGAGAAAGTCGGCATCGCCCGCCTGACCGCGCTGCACGATCGCGAGGGGCTGGCTCCCATCTACGGCGATGTTCTCGCGCGTTGCGTCGTGCGTTCCGATCAATGGGACCGCCGTCCTCAACTCGTAACGAGTGGGCCCCAGCTTCTTTCCCAACACCCCGAATTCAGGCCCATGCTCAACACGAGCACGATGGAACTGGCGCGGCGCCCCTGATACGGCGCGCATCGATCAAGCCGTCAGACCGCTGCCCGCGCCGAGATGAACCTCGGCGCGTGAGCTCGCCGCATGCGCGCCCAGCACGGCAATCTCATGCTGCGTGTAATGCGTGACCGGCGCAATGGCCGCAAGCGCGGCGGTGATGACGATGGCGACGATGCTGATCGAGATGGCGTTCATGTTCGGCTCCTTTGGCTGGCTGACGTTGCTGGGTCGTTTGCTGTCGATGTGAGGCATTGTCGTCGCGCAGAGTTAGCGGCGAATGAGCATCGCAGCGCGGCGACCATGCAGAACGCCGGAGTAAGATCGGCATGCAATCGACCATCGCGCAAACGGCATCCAAAATGCATTCGACCATCGACACATCGACCGCCACCCTCGAACTGCCCTTCAAGAGGCCTTTCGACTGGATGCGCATGCTGACATTCATCGGCGGGCGCGCGTCCGCGGGCGTCGAGTCGGTCGAGGGCGGCGTGTATCGACGCGCGATCGAATGGCAAGGCGACGACGGCACTGTCGACGTCAGGCCGCATGAAAGCAGGCATCGGCTCGTCGTGCATGTCGATGGCGCAGCGGCACGCCACGCCGGCGCGCTCGCCGCGCCGCTCGCGCGCATGTTCGATCTGCATGCCGATCCCCGCGAAATCGCCCGATGCCTCGGGGCTGACCCCATGCTCGCGCCGCTCGTCGCGTCCGCACCCGGCCTGCGCGTGCCGGGCGCGTGGTCCGGCTTCGAACTCGTGGTGCGGACGATCGTCGGACAACAGGTGAGCGTGAAAGGCGCCTCGACGATCATGAGCCGCATCGTGCAGCGCGCGGGAAGAAGGATCGACGGCCACCCGCACGAAGGCACCGCGTGGCGTTTTCCCACGCCCGCCGAGCTCGCCGTTGCGGACCTGCAGAAGATCGGCATGCCGACGAAGCGCATCGAGACCGTGCAACGCTTCGCACACGCGGTGGCAACGGGCGCGCTGCCGCTCGATGAGCACGGCGCCGATCTCGAATGCCTGAAGCGTGACATGCTCTCGATGCCGGGCATCGGGCCGTGGACCGTCGGCTATGTCGCGATGCGTGCGCTACGCGATCCCGACGCGTGGCCGGACGCCGATCTCGTTCTCATGCAGGCGATCGCGCGCCGCGATCCGTCGCTTGCAAGGCCCGTCCTGCAGCGTGCGCGCACCGAACGCTGGCGTCCGTGGCGCGCCTATGCGGCCATGCACCTGTGGAACGGCGTGGCGATGGAAACGGGACTTGCACGCGGCGGCTGATATCGCATGCATTCGATCAGATCGCATCTTGCGTGCAATACGCACGCATGCAAACTGAAAAATAGACTAATCTGCTTCGAGAGACCGGGCGCCGCCGCGGGCGCGTATCCGCGTGCGCAGCGCAGGGACAGGATACGAAGCAGCGCTGACGAAACGCCATCGGGAGACGCTCATGAACGCATCGTCCCTTGACGCGCAAGACATCAAGAACGAACACGCGGCATCGCCGACGACGGCCGCGTCCGACATGCCGATCGCGCCACGCGTGCAGAAGATCGTCGTCGCGATACACGGCATTGGCAATCAGTTGCACAGCGACACGGTGCGTTCCGTGGCGAGCCAGTTCGGTGCGCGCTACGACCCGCCGCTGCCTGTCATGCCGCTCGGCTATTTCGACATCGCGGGCGTCGGTGAAGTGGACGTCCGCCAGCTCGATCTTCCGCAGGGCGGCCCCTACACAGCCGAGCAGCGCGACTTCTATTCCGCGCTCGGTTTCGCGGAAGTATATTGGGCCGACATTCCGCGCGAGGTCGTGAAGCAGGACGACACGCTCGAGGAAAGCAAGGCATGGGGACTTTCGATCGTGAGTCGCGCGCAGGCCGCCTATATGCTCAACGTCGACGAACGCAAGCTCGAGCCCGCCGATTTCTCGCTTGCGTCGGGCGTCGTCGAGGAGGTCATCGAAACGGTGGCCGTCATGCAAAGCCTGCTCGCGGTTACCGAGAAGGCCGGCATCTTCAAGTTCGATCTCGCGCCGATGCTCCGCGATTATGTCGGCGACGTGCAGCTGGTCGCGGATTTCAGGCAGCATCGCGAGACGATCGTCTTTCGGTTTCATCGCGTAATGGAGCGGCTCGTCGCGCTCGCCACCGCGCGCTGCCAATGCGCGCCCGAGGTATATATCGTCGCGCACAGTGAGGGAACCGTCATCAGCTTTCTCGGCATTCTGCAGGCGCTGTCCACACCGACCGTGTCGGACCCGAAGGACGGCAAGCAGGTCATCAGCACCGACTGGGTGCAAAGTCTGCGCGGCTTCATGACCATCGGCTCGCCGATCGACAAGCACATCCTGCTATGGCCGAAACTCTGGGAAGGCATGGCGCTGAAAAGCGACATGCAGGGCGATGCCGTGACGCAAGTGGAACGTCCGGGCGGACCGATCACGCTGCCCTCGCGCATCAGGTGGCGCAACTATTACGACTTCGGCGATCCGGTCGGCTTCGCACTCGATACGGCGCGCGCCTATCTCGATCATCGCGGCTGCCGTGCGTTCGAGTTCGAACCGGTGCATGACATCGGCTTCTCGCGCTACTGGTTGCCAGGCAAGGCGCATACGGACTACTGGACCGATGGCGATGTCTTCGGCCACTTCATCGAGAACGTCGTGCTCGACAAAGACACGGCAAAAGCCCCGCAAAACAGGCGCTTTCGTGGCATCGTGAGCACGGCGATTCCTTATCTGCTGAGCTTCTCGCTGCATCTTCTCGCGGTGTTCTTCATTTACAAAGCCGTCACGGCATCGTCCGATTCGGGCGCGGGGGGCACGAGCACCGCGCCCGAGTTCATCTATCTCACACGCTCGGTGTTCGCACTCGCATGCCTGCTGATGGGAACGACGGTCGCCGCGCGCCTTCCGCGTCTCGTGAAGGCGCGCGGCGTGAGACGCACGGGCGCGTGGCTGCGCTGGCGCATCGTCGCGCTTCTGGCGTTCGTCGCAGGCGCGCTGATCTTCTGGTTCGTGCTCTTGAGCGGCGTGGCCGCGTTTCTCGCGAGTCCGTTTGCGGACTTTGTGCATCGCGATGTCGCCGATCCTGCCGTCGGCAAGGCTGTATTCGTGCTCGCGGGACTGGTGTGCGCGTTGAGCGGATGGCTCGCTCCGCGCAAACCGCATTGGGGACGGCGCATTCTCGTTGCGCTCGGCACGCTGATGATGGTGTTGATCGTCGGCGTGAGGTTATGGGGCGATCTGGCGGGCAAGCAGTTATGGCCCGTCGTGCTCGGCGGTGCATTCTTTCTCTATGCGTGGTGGCTCGCGATTCTTATCTTCGATCTCGCGTTCGTGTGGCATCGCTATGTGCGCAACTCAGTCGCGCTCGATACGCTGCGTGCATGGCGGGAGAACCGATGCGATGCGCAGCCGAAGCCAATCATGTCGATGCGGGCGAAGGCTGCGCCTAAGTAATGCGGACCGATGCGAAGTTATCCATGCAGCACGAGTTTCTGCACTCGCCAGTTGAGCAACTCCGCGACGAACAACGTGTTCTCCGCCGGACACGCCATCTCGTGAATCCATCCGAACTGCTTCAGTTGCTTGCCCGATCGACCGAGCACGCCGAGCAGTTTCCCATCGAGCGATAACTTGTAGATGCGGCCGGGAAACGCATCGGCGCAATACAACACCTGATTCGGCCCCGGCGATATGCAAATGGCCCAAGGCGATCCCGGCGCAAACGTGCCCGCTGCAATTGCCGCTTCATCGGGCATGTTGCCGATAGCCGGGCGCGCATCCGACGGCACGGGCACGTCGATCGTGAATTGCCGCTGAAAATTCCCTTCGCCGTCGAAGACCTGAATGCGCCGGTTACTGCGATCGGCAACATAGACCAAGCCGTTTCTATCGACTGCAATGCTATGCGGCGTATGGAACTGCCCCGGCTCCTTGCCGCGCTCGCCCCACGACTTGAGCCAGTTGCCGTCCTTGTCGACCTTCGCGACGCGCGAGTTGATGTATCCGTCGCTGATATACGTATTGCCCGCGGTATCCCAAGCGACATCTGTCACCTGTCGAAAGCGTCCGGGCTCCGAAGGCAGCGGCGGATTCGGATGCTTGAGCGGCGCGGTCTCTTCGTCCGATGCCTCCTGCTTGCGTCCGAACACCATCGCGACGCGGCCTTCGGGCGTGAACTTGATGATCATGTCCGAGCCCTTGTCGGTGACCCAGACGTTGTCCTGCCGATCCACCTTGACCGTATGCGCAAACGACCACGCATAAAGGTTATGGCCGATCTCGCGCACGAAGCGGCCGTTGCGATCGAATTCGAGCAGCTGGGCCGCGGCTGCGCCGTATGCGGGACCGATGCTATTGCCGCGCGAAAGCACGAAGATATGCCCCGCCGAATTGAGCGCGACGCCAGAGCATTCGCCGAAGTAGACGTCGCGCGGCAAACGCACCGGATCGGGAACGGAATCGTAGGCTATGGCCGGCACGTCGTTGTCGGCGTACGCGAGATGCGGAAAGAGCGCGAGCGCGGCAGCGCCCTGGACCCCTTGGGCCGCGAGCATCAGGAAGCGCCGGCGGCTTGCAGCGCCCGGCGCGATGTCGCAACATGGGCAGTACATCGGGTGTCGAAGACTCACTGTTACCCTCCTCTTGTTCGTCGCCTGCAATGATGAACACCGATGGCCGGCTTGCTTCGCGATGCGAGAGGAAGTGTAGTGCATGAACCGCATTATTCACATCCGCGTGCTTTTATCGCTTTCAATGCTGAAAGGACATCATGACCGAATCCTGGCAATATCAAGTTCGAATCCGCCTCGCGCCCGAGTACGCAGCCTTGGCGCGTCAGGACCCGGCGAACGAAAAGCTTGCGCCGATCAACACGCTGCTCATGCGGCACGGCGCTCATATGAAATGCCAGTACGACGCCTTCGCCGACTACGTGGCGCAAGCGCAACGCGACGGCGTCGAACACTATCCGCTTTATCGCTGGACGCGCGAAACCATCGAGAATCCCGCTAAGAAAGCGAAATATCTGGAAGCGTTCACGCTGTATGTGAATGGCGATGAAGTCTATGACAAGGCGCTCGCCGATGCACTGGAAGCCGATCTTCAATCGCTCAGAAGCGATGCGCTCATCGATATCCGCAAGTTCGACACGAACCCCGCGCACAATCCGCAACCGCCTTCGTATAACAATTCATGAGGTTGACGCCTTGCATCGCGCACGCTAAGGTTTGGTAAATCAACCAAACATGGATCGCGCCCCGTGCAGGATCGTCGACAGTCCATACTCGAAGCCGCGCTCGCCACATTGCGCGAAGAAGGCTATTCGGGCTTCACGCAACCGCGCGTCGCTGCGCGCGCGGGCGTGCGGCAGAGTCATCTCACGTACTATTTTCCGACGCGCCTCGCATTGATCGAAGCCGTAGCACGCACCGCAATCGACGGCCAGCTCGCCGCTGTCGATGCCTTTGCGGGCGAAGCGTCTGCCAAGGTCACGGCTGCATCGATCGCCAATGTCGCGATGCGCCATGAGAACACCCGCGTATTGATGGCGCTCGCGCAAGCCGCCGACGAAGAGCCGACCATACGCAGCCTCTTTCGCGAGCTCGCGGAAGGCGTCGCTGTGCGGATCACGCGCATGCTCGAAGCGATGGGCCTCGCCGTCACGAAAGAGCATGTGTCAATGGTGCACGCGCTCGTCGTCGGGCTTGCGGTCATCGATCTCGCGGTCGGCCGCGCGGACGGCAAGCGCCGCGCGAGCAGCGCAATCGAATTGTTGTTTTCATTGTTGCCGCCCGCCGAACCGAAAACGTCATAAGCGCAGTAGTCACGCCTTGCGCGCGTCGAGCCATTCGACGATATTGCGCACCGTATCGCCATAAAACGTGCGATACAACTCCTGCGCGACATAGCCGATATGCGGCGTCGCCAGCACGTTCGGTAGCGCGCGCAGCGGGTCGTTCGCCGCGAGCGGCTCTTCGTCGTACACGTCGATGGCCGCGCCCGCGAGCCTCCCCGACTTCAACGCATCGACCAGCGCCGCGCTATCGACGATCGGGCCGCGCGATGTGTTCACGATATGACTCGTCTGCTTCATCTGCGCGAGCTCCTTCTCGCCGACGAGATGACGCGTGCGCTCGCTCAGGCGCAGGTGAACCGTGAGCACATCGGAGGTACTGAAGAGCGTGTCCTTGTCGACGAGTTGCACGCCCTTTTCTTCGGCGCGCTCGCGCGTGAGGTTTTGGCTCCACGCGATCACGTTCATGCGAAACGCGCGTCCGATCACGCCGACCGCCGATCCCACGCGCCCGAGTCCGAGCAGGCCGAGCGTCTTGCCCGCCAGTTCGGTCCCAAGGCCCACCTGCCAGCCGCCTTCCTTCAGCGAGCGGTTTTCGGCGGGAATATTGCGCATCATCGCGAGAATCAGCGCCCAGGTAAATTCGATCGTCGGCGTGGACGAGTAGCCCGTGTGACGCACTTCGATGCCGCGTGCGGCTGCGGCATCCAGATCGATCGATGCATTGGCCGCGCCCGTCGACGCGATCAGCTTCAGGTTCGGAAGATGGTCGATGATGTCGCGCGAGAACGGCGTGCGCTCGCGCATTGCACACACGACGTCGAAGGGGCGCAGGCGTTCGAGCAGCGCTTCGCGCCCGGCGATGTGATCGTTGAACACGGTGAGCGTCGCGCGCCCGTCGAGCGGCGACCAGTCGGCCATGGAAAGCGCGATGTTCTGATAGTCGTCGAGAACGGCGACTTTGATGGGGTTGGATGGGGTCATGGGGATTTCGTTTGTTATGACGAATGAATTGAACGGCAGGAGCTAGTGTGACGCAATGCGCGAATTCATGTCGCGCACGGCCGTCGCGAGCCTTTCTGAAATCCCGCAAAGCCTTGTCCCATAAGCGCTAGCGGGAATCCCAAATGCATGACATGGCGTGAAATAAGTTACCGCGGGACTTCGCGCGGCCCCTTCTCTATAGTCACTTCCGTCGCCACACGAAACGCAACGTGGCCTACAGAACCGAGAAGGACATCCCGTGAAAAACAGATCGACTTTCGCTTCAAACGGCCGCGTTGCCTCCGTCTGCGACGCGAGTTCCAGCAAGCGCCGCGTGCGCCATTTGCTCGTCGTCGCGGCCGCCGCCGCTCTCACGCTGTGCAGCAGTTCCGCCTTCGCCGGCTGGGCGCGCGGCGGCACGGCCTACACCGGCCGCGGCGAGTATCAGGGCGCGCACGTCGGCTCCTGCGGCGGCGGCAGTTGCTCGCATGCGGGCGGCGTCGAGAATCCGTGGGGCCGCGTCGCCACCAACTCAGGCACCGTGACGCGCACCGCGCCCGGCCAGTTCTCGAACTCCGGCACCGCCTACGGCCCGAACGGCCGCTCGGTGCAGCACGCGGGCGATACGAGCTGCGCCGGGGGAAGCTGCTCGCACACCGGCAGTGCGACCGGCCCGAACGGCAAGACCGCGACCGGCAGCGATACGGTGACGCGCACGGCGCCTGGACAGTACTCGTCGTCGGGCTCGGTGACCGGCCCGAACGGCAACACGTCGACGCACTCGGCATCGACGAACTGCGCGGGTTACACATGCAACCGCTCCGGCACCGTCAACACGGCGAACGGCGGGACGGTGACGCATTCAGGCAGCGCGACGAGCGTCGCGCCGGGCGTGGTCACCACCTCGGGCACGGCGACGGTCGCCAATGGCTCGCACAGCACGACGGTGGTCGGCGGCGGCACAGTCACGTCGAGCACGACGGTGGTGGCGACGGCGCCGGTCGTCACCGGAACCACAGTTGTTGCCGCGCCCGTGATCGTGCCGCCGCCCCCGCCGCCTTCGACGACCGTGGTGGTCGCACCTCCCCCGGCTTCGTCGACGGTCGTGGTGACGCCGCCCCCGCCGCCGGCCAAGACCGTCGTCGTCGCACCGCCGCCGGCAAAGACTGTGTATGTCGCGCCGGCTCCGGCTCCGGTCAAGACCGTGTATATCGCACCGCCGCCGCCCGCGAAGACCGTTTATGTCGTGCCGCACCGCGCGGTTCTGATCCCGGGCCACTGGGTCGGCAGATTCTGGATTCCCGCGCACTGGGCATAACAAGGACAGCAACATCTAAAGGCCGGCCGCATGCGCGCCGGCCTTCTCGTTTTGCGCGCGCCTCGCGTTACACTGCGGATCAACGCCGCTTTCGACACAGGCACGACGTGCTCGATGTCTTTCACGGCACGCAAGCAGTCGCCACCGTACGCTCACGACGAGACATCGCATGAAACGCCCGCATCTGCCTCGAGATCATGCGAAAGGCGTGCTGCACGACATCACCTGGACCGCCGGTCCCGTCGTGCTGGTCATTGCGACCATCGTCGCGCTTGTCTACTGGCTCGTCGATCCCGCGCCGCCCAAAACCATCACGATGAGCGCGGGCCAGCCCGACAGCTCGTTCTACGTCATCTCGCAGGAATATGCGAAGCTGCTCGCGCGCAGCGGCATCACGCTGAAAGTGCTGCCCTCGGACGGCTCCGTGCAGAACCTCGAACGACTGCTCGATCCGAAGCAGCACGTCGATCTTGCGCTCGTGCAGGGCGGCATTGCAACGAAGGAAGAAGCGTCGACGCTGATGTCGCTCGGCAGCGTGTCGTATGTGCCGCTCGTCGTCTTCTATCGCGGCAAGGGGCTCACGCTGCTGTCGCAACTGGAGGGCAAGCGCATCGCGATCGGCCGTGAAGGCAGCGGCACACGCATGCTTTCACTGAAGCTACTGGAGGCCAACGGCATCTATCCGGGCGGCACCACGCAGCTTCTGCCGACGGACGGGCTGCAAGCCGCCACGCAACTCGTCAGCAACGAAGCCGACGCGGTCTTTCTCTCCGGCGACTCCGCGACGCGCGGCCTGATGCTGCGCCTCTTGCGCGTGCCCGGCATCTCTGTGATGGACTTCAACGAAGCACGCGCCTATACGCGCCTTTTCCCTTATCTCGACGAAATCGAACTGCCGCCCGGCGTACTCGATCTCGGCCGGCGCATCCCGCCGCAGCCCGTGCATCTGATCAGTCCGACGGTCGAGCTGATTGCGCGGCCGACCCTGCATCCGGCGCTGTCCGACCTGCTCATCGAAGCGGCGCAGGAAGTGCACGGTACAGCTGGCTTGCTGCAGCGCACAGGTCAGTTCCCCAGTCCTGTCGCGCACGAGTTTCCCATCAGCGAGGATGCCAGCCGCTATTACCGCTCCGGCAAGAGCTTCCTGTATCGGACGCTGCCGTTCTGGCTCGCGAATCTCGCGGATCGCGCGCTCGTGCTGTTGCTGCCCGCCGCCGTGCTGATCTTTCCCGCGCTGCGGCTCGTGCCCGCACTGTATCGCTGGCGCGTGCGCTCGCGCATCTATCGTTACTACGGCGCGTTAATCGCAGTGGAGCGCGGCGCGATGCGCGTCAACAACGAAGACGAGCGTCGCGCGCTGCTCGTCGAGCTCGATTACATCGAGGAATCGCTCGATACGCTCAGGTTGCCGCTCGCCTATGCCGATGCACTCTATGTCCTGCGCGAGCATGTCAGCTTCGTGCGCGCGCGTCTGACCGAAGCGGCGCGGCGGGAAAAAAGCACGGTCTAACCAAGGGTCAAGCGATGAAACTTCGTTCATGGTTCGCCATTGCATTGACGCTGTTGATGACGGCCTGCGCGAGCCTTCCGCCTCAAACCGGACGCGTGCAGACCCACGCCCTCACCGACACTGCCAACACGCGGCTCGGCACGGCCTTCGCGGCGAGCGAGGCTGCGCATCCCGGCGACAATGCGTTTCACTTGTTATCCGATGGCACGGATGCGCTCATCGCGCGCGTGATCCTCAGCGAGACCGCCGATCGCACGCTCGATCTCCAGTACTACATCTGGCACGACGATCTGACGGGCCGCGAAATGGCCGCGTCGATCATGCGTGCCGCCGATCGCGGCGTGCGCGTGCGCCTTTTGCTCGACGACCTCGGCACCAATGCCGACGATCAGTTCCTGCTCGCGCTCGCATCGCATCCGAACGTGCAGGTGCGCCTTTTCAATCCAGTGGCGAATCGCACCTTCAAGAAGCTCGGGTCCGCGGCCGAGTTCTTTCGCGTGAATCGTCGCATGCATAACAAGGCGCTCATCGCGGATAACCAGGCCGCGATTCTCGGCGGCCGCAATATCGGCGACGAGTACTTCGGCGCATCGAGCACGGTCGCCTTTGGCGATCTCGATGTGCTGGTGCACGGGCCTGTCGTGCGCGAGGTATCGAGTGCGTTCGATCTGTACTGGAACTCGGATGCGGCCTATCCGATCGATAACCTGATGCGACGTCATGCCGACCCCGACGCGCTTGCGGGTTATCGCGCGAAGCTCGATGCTTATCTTCTGTCGGAAGAGCATTCACCTTATGTGGCGCAAGTCCGTGAACGTCTCGCGAGCGTGATCCAGCGGCGCGACACCGAATTTTCGTGGGGCAAGGCGACGTTGCTCTACGACGATCCCGCGAAGATCACGCGTGCGCCCGGCGACACGGAAGGCCATTTAATGTCGCAATTCAAGGCATTGAATCTCGCTCCCGACAAGGACATGCTGATCGTGTCGCCCTATTTCGTGCCCCGCGAGGAAGGCGTGCGATGGCTGCGTTCGATGACATCGCGCGGCGTGCGCGTCACCGTGCTGACGAATTCCCTCGCCGCCACCGATGTCGCCGCGGTGCATGCGGGCTATCAGCGTTATCGCAAGGACATGCTCGAAGCGGGCGTGCGGCTCTACGAGTTGAAGCCCGTCGCATCGGCCGAAAGCGACAGAAGCGCGAAGAAGTCCACGTTCGGATCGTCGAAAGCGTCGCTGCATGCGAAGACATATGTGTTCGATCGCACGCGCATTTTTATCGGCTCGATGAATCTCGATCCGCGTTCTGTGGAGCTGAACACGGAAATCGGCGTCTATTGCGAAAGCGCGGAAGCGGCCGCGCAAGTGGCGGATGGAATCGGCACGAATATCGATCGCATCGCGTGGCGTGTCGAGTTGCACGATGACGGCAACGGCGGCACGCGCATGGTGTGGATCGACACCGACGCCAATGGCAACACGACCGAGCTCGACAGCGAGCCGGGCGTGTCTGCGTTCAAGCGCGCGGGCATCTGGATGCTGGGGATCCTGCCTATCGAATCGCAGTTGTAAGCCGCGCGCTGAGGGTCCTTCATCGCCGCATCATTTGAAGCCCGCGACCGCATGCGGCACATACGGCGCTTCGAGTTGCGCAATCTCGTCCGCCGTGAGATTCAGTGTCAACGCCGCGACCGCATCGCTCACATGATTCGGCTTCGATGCGCCGATGATCGGCGCCGTCACCGGCGCCTTCTGTGCGACCCACGCCAGCGCCACTTGCGCACGCGGCACGCCGCGCGCCTTCGCCACGGCCGCCACGGCTTCGACCACCGCGCGATCCGCATCGTCCGTGCGATAGAGCGTGCTGCCGAATGCATCCGACTCCTGCCGCTCGCTCGTCGCGTCCCAGTCGCGCGTAAGACGTCCGCGTGCCAGCGGACTCCACGGCAGCATGCCGATACCCTGGTCCTTGCAAAGCGGCACCATCTCCCGTTCTTCCTCGCGATACAGCAGATTCAAATGATTCTGCATCGTCTTGAACTCGACCCAGCCGTTCGCGCGCGATGTGTAGAGCGCCTTGCTGAACTGCCACGCATACATCGATGACGCGCCGATATAACGCGCCTTGCCCGCCTTCACGACGTCATGCAGCGCTTCGAGCGTCTCCTCGATGGGCGTGCCGTAATCCCAGCGATGGATCTGATAGAGATCGACGTAATCGGTGCCCAGGCGCTTCAGGCTGTTATCGATCTCGTTGAAGATCGCCTTGCGTGAGAGCCCCGCGCCATTCGGACCGGGACGCATGCGATTGAAGACTTTCGTCGCAATTACGATGTCATCGCGTTTCGTGAAGTCGCGCAGCGCGCGTCCGACGATTTCTTCAGACGTGCCGTCCGAATAGACGTTGGCCGTATCGAAGAAATTGATACCCGCTTCAAGCGCCTGCTTGATGAGCGGGCGACTCTTTTCCTCGTCCAGCGTCCACGGATGCGTCCCGCGATCGGGCACGCCGTAAGTCATGCAACCAAGACAAAGCCGCGATACGTCGAGGCCGGTCGAACCCAGTTTCACGTAATCCATCGTGCGAATCTCCTTGCAAACCGAAAGGCATGCGCGAATGCTTGCGCATGGCGACGAAACGCTAGACATTACCTCAGGTTGGCATCGCGTGCTTTGACGACCCTGACAGAACAACGCGATGTATTACTGTGCCGCGCGCCTGATTTCGTCGATGCTTGCTTCCGCGAGCCAGTGACAATAGCCGCCGAGCGTCGCGCGGTCGATGCTGTCGCGCTCGATATGCGCATACCCACCCGCGCGATAAATGTGTTTGGACCAGTAGCTATCTGTCTGCCACGCATGGACATGCAATACGTCGCTCGACAGCTTTCTGTCAGACGTAGGGAACGCGTCCAGCAGCCCGAGAGAGCAACGTTGCGGATACGTGCTGCGAAGCGCGAGCTCGCCCGCGTACATTGTGACCACCTGCTTGCACCATCCGGGCCACACGCCCTCGTACTCGCTAAACTCTTCGCGCCACAAGCGATTGCATGCTTGCATCTGCGCGATGAGAAAGTTCGTCACGCACTGCGCCGAACCGAGCACCGACGCACCGACGTTATGCATTCCAGAATGCGGATAACCCCATCGCGCGCTCACTTCCGATAACTTCACACGCACGTCATCCTGGTACGCATAGCCGCCCACGCCCGCGCACAGTCCCGATGGACGGAAGTCGCGCAAGGCGGGCGTGACGAATGTATCGCAATCGGTCTTGAGGACGAATTCGAAACGCTTGCACGCATCGAGCACGGGTTGCTCGATCAGGTTCGCGACGGAATTGATGAACTTGTAGCCGTTCCATTCGGAATGGCGTTGCGCATAGGGCACGCTGGGAATGATCGTGATGCGATCGTCGTCTGGCAACGCATTGGCGATGTCTGGATTGCACACCGCGATTATTCCGCTGCGCGAAATTACACCCGAATAAATCAGGCTCTTATAAAGCCAATCGAACTCTTCGAGCATCGTTGGGTGGTTGTCGACGTACACTAAAACGGCAAGATCCATCGTGCTCTCCACTAGCTTCAATCAAGTCAATCCGTTCGATTTTAGCCGCAGGCTTCCAGAGCAAGACACGTGCATCTCATAATGCCAGCACATTTACCGCCACATCCACATGATGCGCACCGCCGCCGAGAATCATCCCGCGCAATAACGACACATCGCTATAATCGCGCCCCGTCGCAAGCGTGACGTGATCGAGGTCCGCCAGCACGTCATTGGTCGGATCGAGATCGATCCATCCGCTTTGCGGACAATGCACCGACACCCACGCATGCGACGCATCCGCGCCGATGAGACGCGGATGCCCCGGCGGCGGATCGTTGCGCAAATATCCGCTCACATAGCGCGCCGGCAACCCGAGCGCGCGCAGACAGCCGATCATCACTTGCGAGAAGTCCTGGCACACGCCATGCCGCAATTCGAACGCGCGCGATGCGGGCGTATCGAACGCAGTGGCCGAGGGCTTGTAGTCGAAATCCTCGTGAATGCGATGCATCAGATCGATAGCGCCCGCAACGAGCGGCGTGCCCGCATCGAAACTCGCTTGCGCATAAGCGCGCAATTCATGATCGAGCAAGATATTGGGCGACGCATAACAAAACTCGCTTTCCGGATAAAACGACTCACCGGCACGATAGCGCAGCCGCTCGGCGACGTCTTCCCACGGCGGCGTGGCGTCTGCATCGAGCGCATTCCACCGTGGCGTGAGCCGCACCGTGGTTTCGCTCGTCATCGAAAGACGTTCGTGCGACGCGTCGAGCGAGAAGTACAGCACGTCATTGCCGAATGCATCGACGCGGCTATGCACATAAGACGGCACCGGCTCGATGCGCTCCGTATGCGAGATAACCTGCTGCCACGGGCAATGCAACGGACGAATGGTCGCGAGATGCTGCGCGATTTCAACCGGCGTCGAATAGCGATATGTCGTCCGATGCGTCACCGCGAGCACGGTATCGTTCATGCCGAGCGTCATGACGACACCTGTGCGCAAAGCGTGTTCGCATGACTGAAGTAGCGGGCACTGACTTCATTCGATGCCGCGAAAACCGACGCGACGAGTCTGTCGCACAGCGCGATCAACGCATCATGACGGCCGTTCTCATTCGTGCCGCACAGCGCGGCGAGATCCGGCAATGCATCGGCGTGAACGAGCAGGTCCGCGAAACGCGTCGCTTGTGCGCGGCGTGCACCGCCGGCAGCGGCCGCGATCTCGTCGAGCTTCGTGCGCAGGCGTGCATAAACGCCATAGAGCCCGCGCGGATTGGTCTGATCGACTACGATCAAATCGATGAGCGCCGGCACTTCGAGCCTGCCCGGATAGAGCGAACGATACGTGAGCGTGCTGTCGAAGAACTGCAAGAGCAGATCGAAGCCAGCGGGCGATGCGAGCGTCCCGCGCTCGGCGACCACGCGCAGAATCGTCGCCATCGTCGAGACGCGCTCGATGTGCCGTCCAATGAAGAGGAGCCGCCATGCTTCATCGCGCGTCATGCGATCGCCCTGCGCGCCGCTGATCGCGCAGAGTTGCGTTGCAAGATGTTCGAGCGCGTTCGCGAGCATCAAACGATCGTAGTCGCGACCGATGCGCACGGCGCTTTCGTCAGCGCTATCGCTGAACAGGAGGCGCGCGAGCGCATAGCGAAAGTCATTGCGTGATGCGAGAATCGTGCGCCAGTGATCCGTCGAAAGCCGGTCGCGTATCTCGCCGCATGCGCGCGCCTGATCCGCGAGATTGCTGCCGATGCTCGTCGCCCTGCCCGATTCCGGCAGCCCTGCAACGAGCACGCGTTCGAACGCTTGCGGCGTGCTGCGCGCGAGCGTATCGCCCGATGGAATCAGCCCGCATTCCGATGCGAGTTCCGCGAGCGTCGGAAAGAGTTCTTCGGCGACACTGCCATCGAGCATCCCGAGCAAAAGACGACACAAGCGCACGTTGTTTTCAGCGCGCTCGCCATAACGCCCCGCCCAAAACAGATTCTCCGCGGCGCGGCTCGATACGATGCGATGCTTGCGCAAATCGCCCGGCTTCATCGGCGTGGGACGCAACGATACCGCGCCGCCCGGCTGACTCGACATCACCCATGTATCGACACTGCTGCCGCCGAACTGCATGGACACCGTCGCGCGCTTGTCGGCCGCGAGCCGCGTGAAGCCACCGGGCATCACGCTCCAGCTTCCGTCGATGTTGGCAATTGCATAGGCGCGCAGCACGCAGGGACGCGATCCGATCGCGCCATCATGAAAGCGCGGCGCGGTGGAAAACGGCAGATTCTCCTGCACCGTGAAGTCATCTGGCGCACGTTCGATGCGCTCGCGCCATGCCGCGATGTCCTGCACGCCAGCATCGATGCCCGGTGCGTGATCGGCCTGCGCGCCCGGCCATGTCGGCGCAATGAGGGCGCTGTCGACGCGCTCGAAGACTTCGCGGCGCGCGGCTTCCTCGCCGCACCACCATGTCGGCACGGTCGGCAACTCGAGTCTTTCGTCCAGCAACGCTTTCGCTATGCCGGGCAGAAATGCATTGAGCGCAGGCGATTCCGTGAAGCCCGCGCCCGGCATGTTCGACACCATCACGTTGCCCGCGCGCATCACCTGCAAGAGACCCGGCACGCCTATCGTCGAGTCCGCGCGCAATTCAACGGGATCGCAGAACGCATCGTCCAGGCGCCGCACCACCGCATGCACGCGCGACAAGCCGGCGAGTGTCTTGAGATAGAGCTTGTCATGACGAACGGTGAGATCCTTTCCTTCGACGAGCGTCACGCCGAGATACCGCGCAAGAAATATATGCTCGAAGTACGTTTCGCTGAACGGGCCAGGACTCAGCAACGCGATATGCGGCGCATCGTTCGATGCATCGCTGCGGCCGTCTTCGTCATCGCGCATCGTCGCGCGCGCGGCCTGCGCGATGGTCGCGATGAGTTGCGCATAGGTCTCGGCGAGACGGCTCACGCGCATCGCACGAAACGGATCGGCAAACAGGCTCGCGACAATCAGTCTGTTTTCCAGCGCATAACCGAGGCCCGACGGCACTTCCGTCCGATGCGCAATCACGGTCCACGCGCCCGATGGCGCGCGAGCGAGATCCACCGCGACGATCTGCAGAAAGCGGCCGAGGGGCGGCACGAAGCCCTTCACCGCGCGCAAATAGCCGGGATGTCCGAACACGAGCGCGCTCGGCAAGAGCCCCCGTTGCAGCAGCGTCTGCGAGCCGTAGACATCGGCGACGATCGCTTCCATCAGCCGTGCGCGCTGCGCGACGCCGCGTTCGATTACCGCCCACTCTTTTTCATCGATGATGAGCGGCAGCAGATCGAGCGACCACGCGCGCGGCTTGCCGTTATCGGCATAAACGTTGTACGTGATGTCGTTGTCGCGCACTTGCTGTGCAACGGCATCGACACCATCGTCGAGCCGCGCGATGCCCTGCTCGCCGAGCAATTCGAAGAAGTGCCGCCACGGCTCGCGCAACTGGCCCGCCGCATCGCGCAGTTCGTCCCAATGCCCTTCTCGCGCAGGCAACGTGCGCAGCAACGCCAGCGCATCGATGCGTGCCGCGGCGATGTCGAAGGGCAAGGTCGATTGATAGGCCAATGTCGTCTCTGCTCTTTATTCGAATGATGATTGCATTTTCAACGATAGCGCAGGTCGAGTGTGAACGGAAACTCGAGGCTGCGTTCGCGGGCTTCGACGTGCATTGCGCCGGGCGTATGACCGGTTGCGAAGAAGCGTGAGCGCCTGCGGCTTTCCGCTTCATAAGCGTTGACGGGGAAGGTCTGATAGTTACGCCCGCCCGGATGCGCGACATGATACTGGCACCCGCCGATGGCGCGTCCCGTCCATGTATCGACGATATCGAAGGTGAGCGGCGCATGCACGTCGATCGTCGGATGCAGCGATGCCGCCTGTGACCACGCGCGAAAGCGCACGCCCGCGACGTATTCGCTTACGCGTCCCGTCGGTTGCAGCGGCAATGCGTGTCCGTTCACAGACACGACGTGTCGATTGCCATTGAGGCCGAGCACGCGCACTTCGAGTCGTTCGACGGACGAATCCACGAAACGCACCGTGCCGCCGATCGCGCCCTCTTCGCCCATCACATGCCACGGTTCGAGCGCATTGCGAATCGTGAGCGCGATGCCGTTCGTATCGTATGCGCCGACGAGCGGGAAGCGAAACTCGAAGTGCGGTGCGAACCAGCTTTGCTCGAATGCGAAGCCTGATTCGCGCAGTTCGGCGAGCACGTCATCGAAGTCCATCTGCACGAAGGTGCCGAGCATGAAGCGATCATGCAGTTCCGTGCCCCAGCGCGTGAGCCGCGCGGTATACGGCGTGTTCCAGAATCGCGCGACGAGTGCGCGCAACAGCAGTTGCTGCACGAGACTCATGCGCGCGTGAGGCGGCATCTCGAAGCCGCGCAGTTCCAGCAAGCCGAGCCGCCCGGTCGGGCCATCGGGCGAATACAGCTTGTCGATGCAGAACTCCGCGCGATGTGTATTACCCGTCACATCGATCAGGATGTTTCGCAGGATGCGGTCGATGAGCCAGGGCGGCACGGTCGCACTGTCACGGCCGCCGAGCAGATCGAGTTGACGCTGCAATTCGTAGAACGCGATCTCCAGTTCATACACCTGATCGTTGCGCGCTTCATCGACACGAGGCGCCTGACTCGTCGGGCCAATGAACATGCCGGAGAACAACATCGACAACGATGGGTGGTTGTGCCAATACCGGATCAGGCTCGCGAGAAGATCGGGGCGGCGCAGGAAAGGACTGTCGGCGGGCGTCGCGCCACCGAGCACGAAGTGATTGCCGCCACCTGTACCGGTGTGACGGCCGTCGAGCATGAACTTTTCCGGGCTCAGATACGACTCGTGGGCCGCGTTGTACAGGAACTCCGTGTGCTCGACGAGATCGTTCCAGTTGGCCGCCGGATGAATGTTCACTTCGATCACGCCCGGGTCGGGCGTCACCTGCAACATCTTCAGGCGCGCATCGCGCGGCGGAGGATAGCCTTCGACGATCACCGGAATCTTGAGATCGGAGGCGGTTGCTTCGACGGCAGACAGAAGATCGAGATAGTCATCGAGCGAGGTGAGCGGCGGCATGAAGACATGCATGAGCTTGTTGCCGTTGCCGAGCTTCTCGAGTGCGTCGGCCTCCGCTTTGGGACCGGCCGCCCGCGCAGGATCGCGCGCTTCCACGCACAGCGCGATGCGTGCGATCCAGCCGGCCGACTCGCCGCGCTGAGGCTTGCGTTCCCGCGATTGACCCGGTGCGCCGGCGTGCCCCGTCACGTCCGCACTGGCATTTTGCGTGCGCGATTCATTATCCAGATCCGCATATTGCATGCGTAATTCAGTCGCCGTACGCAATGGCGTGGACGGCGCGAACGGATCGTGCGCGTGCTGCCACGGATAATCGCCTTCGGAAACCCACGGCAGCGAGTCGAGCGGCACGCGGTATCCCATGGGTGAATCGCCCGGAACCAGATACATGCGCTCGTCGCGGAAGAACCACGGCCCGCTTATCCAACGTCCCGGCTGCATGCCGCCGCCGTCCTCACGCGCGATCGGCAATGCGTAACCCGTGACAGACGGCAGACCCGCATCGAACACACGACGCAGGCGAGCACGTTCCAGTTCGTCGCCGAGGCGCGAGTCGAACGGATCGACGTTGACCGGCAAACGCCGCTCGCGCCACAGGTAGTACCACGTGTCCTCGTACCCCGGTTGAATGTATTTTGAATCCAAAGAAAGCTTGCCCGCGAGATGGCGAATGAATCGCGCGGCGTCATCCGACGTGTACGACGCAGCCTGCCGTTCATCCGCGAAGAGCGCCGGATCGTGCCAGCACGGTTCGCCGTCCGCCCGCCAGAACAGCGACAGCGCCCAGCGCGGCAACTGCTCGCCCGGATACCACTTGCCCTGTCCGATGTGCAGGAAGCCACGCGCGCCATACTGCGCGCGCAGCTTGTCCATCAGCGAAACCGCGTAGGCGCGCTTCGTCGGTCCGAGCGCGTCGGTGTTCCATTCCGGCTCGTCGCGGTCGCGCACCGAGACGTAAGTGGGCTCGCCCCCCATCGTGAGGCGCACGTCCGATGCATTCAATTGCGCATCCACCTGCTCGCCCATACGCAGCACCGCGCTCCAGTCTTCCTCGCTATACGGCTTCGTGACGCGCGGCGTTTCGAGCACGCGTTCGATCGACATCGAATGAACGAATTCGACTTCGCATTCGTCCACCGCGCCGGAAACAGGCGCCGCGCTGCTCGGCTCCGGTGTGCACGCGACGGGAATATGTCCTTCGCCCGCAAGCAGGCCGGACGTCGGATCGAAACCGATCCAGCCCGCACCGGGCAAAAACACTTCGCACCACGCATGCAGATCGGTGAAATCGACTTCAGTTCCGCTCGGGCCATCGAGCGATTTCGTATCGGGCGCGAGTTGCAGCAGATAACCCGACACGAAACGCGCGGCGAGGCCCAGATGACGCAGAGTTTCGACGAGCAGCCACCCGGAATCGCGGCACGAGCCGGCCGCGCTTTCGAGCGTTTCCTCCGGCGTCTGCACCCCCGGCTCCATGCGGATCAGATAACGAATCTCATGCGAAAGCCGCTGATTGAGCTCGACGAGGAAATCGATCGTGGCGCGCGGCGAACGATCGATACTTTCGACGAATGCCGCGAAGCGCGGAGTCGGCTCCCGCTTGACCATGTAGGGCGCTAGATCGTGCAGCAATTCAGGCGCGTACGCGAATGGAAATTTTTCGGCGGCGGGTTCGAGAAAGAAATCGAACGGGTTGTACACGGCCATTTCGGCAACGAGATCGACCGTCACCTTGAATTCGCGCGTTTTCTCCGGGAAAACAAGGCGCGCCTGATAGTTCGCAAAGGCATCCTGCTGCCAGTTGATGAAATGATCCTCGGGCTCGACGCGCATCGAATACGACACGATCGGCGTGCGGCAATGCGGCGCCGGCCGCAGTCGCACGACTTGCGGCGAAAGACCGACGAGCCGGTCATATCGGTAATGCGTGACATGGTTCAATGCGACACGAATGGACACGCCGGACTCCTTTATTCAATTGACGCCGTGCACGCAACGCGCGCTGCAATGCGGTTTCTGCTTGTCATGGAAAAACGGCCTTTTCGCGGCATGATGTTTGCGTCTACACCGCCAACAACGCGCACAGCACATCGCGCGATAACACTTCCACCGGCCACACGATGAAGACCTTTCACTGCAACCGTTGCAATCAACTCGTTTTTTTCGAAAACACGCATTGCGAAAACTGTGACGCGCGGCTCGGCTACGTGCCCGAGATCAATCAGATCAGCGCGTTCGAGGAAACCGACGGCGGCCGCTGGCGCAGCCTGCATCCGCTTGCGAAAGATCTCTTCTATCGGCCGTGCCATAACTACGCGGTGGAAAACGTCTGCAACTGGGTCGTTCCCGCACCCGCCCCGGATACGCCCGAGGCACTCTGCTGTTCGTGCCAGCTGACGAGCACCATTCCCAATCTCTCGACGCCGGAGAACCGCGTCTACTGGTATCGCATCGAAGCCGCCAAGCGCCGCCTGCTTTACACCTTCTCGGAACTGGGCCTGTCTGTGAAGTCGCGTCAGGAAGACCCTGAACGCGGCCTCGAATTCCAGTTCCTCGAAGGCGATGCGCAAGGCCACGGCGTAATGACCGGTCATAACAACGGCATCATCACGCTCAACATCGCCGAGGCCGACGACGCTCATCGAGAGAAAACGCGCTCCGCGCTTCACGAGCCGTATCGCACCTTGCTCGGTCATTTCCGTCATGAGTCCGGGCACTATTTCTTCGATCGCCTGATCGCCGACACCGCGCGCATTGCGCCGTTTCGCACCGCATTCGGCGACGAGCAAGCCGACTACGCCGCCGCGCTCGATCGTCATTACAAGGAAGGTCCGCCCGCTCAGTGGGAAGACAACTTCATCAGCGCCTATGCCACGATGCATCCGTGGGAAGACTGGGCCGAAACATGGGCGCATTACCTGCATATCGTCGATACGCTCGACACCGCAGTATCGTGCGGCCTCGTGCTCGTGCCCGACAGCCCGCACGAGCCGACGCTCACCGACCAGACGCCGGTCGAGGAAACGACGTTCGATAACCTGATGAAACGATGGTTTCCGCTCACTTATGTCCTGAACAGTTTGAATCGCAGCCTTGGCATGCCCGACGGTTATCCCTTTACGCTTGCGCCGGCCGTCATCGACAAACTGCGCTTCGTGCATCGCGTCGTCGCGGCGGCGTCAGCCAAGCGCTGATAACCCGCGCTCATTCTTTGCCTTGCGACTGCGTCTGACCTTGTGACTGCGTCTGCGTTTGAGACTGCGTTTGCGCGGGCGGCTCCTGCGCGATCGGCAACAAAAACTCGCGGCTTACGCGACCCGCGAGATCATTCACGCGTGCGAGAAAATCGACGAGATAGGCATGCAAGCCGCCTTTAAGAATGTCGCCGATCCGCCCGTTCTTCAGTTCCGCGCTCAGTTGCGCCGCGAGCCGCGTCGCTTCCGTATCGCGCCCTTTCGTCACCTGTCCGATTAGCTGCTCCACTTCCGCGATGCTCGCCGCAAGCGAACGCGGCCAGTCGCGATAGAGAATCAGGAGTCCCGCCACGCGTTCAGGCGTAATGACATCGCGATAGACCCGGCGATATACCTCGAAGCCTGACACCGAACCGAGCACCGCCACCCAATGGTGATAATCGAACGGTTGTGCTGAAGTATCGGCGCGTTGTTCCATCATTTCGAACTTGACGTCGAGAATGCGCGCCGTATTGTCCGCTCGTTCGATGAAAGTCCCGAGACGCATGAAATAGAATGCGTCGTCCTTGACGAGTGTGCCGAGCTGCACGCCGCGCGAAAGGTGCGAGCGAAACTTTACCCACTCGAAGAACGTATAGGGCTCGCGTTCGAGAATGCCGTCGGCAAGCATGCGCTGACAGTCGAGCCACGTGGTATTGAGCGATTCCCATAACTCGCTATTGGTGGAGCTGCGCACGGCTCGCGCATTCTCGCGCGCGGCGCGCAAACAACTGACGATCGACGACGGGTTCGATAAATCGCGCGCCATGAAGTCGATCACGTCGCGGCTTTTCATGCCGTGGTGCGCGGCGGAATAGATGCCGCTCAGTTCCGATATCGACAGCATCGCGCGCCAGCCAAGTTCCGCATATTCATCGGACTGCGGCAAGAGCGAGAGCTGATAGTTCGCATCGAGCATCCGGGCAGTGTTTTCGGCGCGTTCGGTATAGCGCGCCATCCAGAAGAGATGATCCGCGGTACGGCTCAGCATGGGTGTTCCCGGTTGTTTGTCGTTGTCTTGAGTGACGCAGTGCTTTCTTCAGGACTTTTCCTCAGCGTCTCCTCAGCGTTCCAATACCCACGTATCCTTCGTGCCGCCGCCTTGCGATGAATTGACGACGAGCGAGCCTTCTCGCAACGCGACCCGCGTCAGCCCGCCCGGGACCATGCGCACGTCAGTACCCGACAGTACGAAGGGACGCAAGTCGATATGTCGCGGCGCGATGCCCGCCTCGACATACGTCGGACATGTGGAAAGCGCAAGGGTCGGCTGCGCGATGTATTTCTCCGGATGGGCTTCTAGCACCGCGCGAAACTCCGCGATCTGCGCCGCGCTCGACGCAGGCCCGACAAGCATTCCATAACCGCCCGCGCCATGCGTTTCCTTCACGACGAGCTCGGGCAGATGATCGAGCACGTAGGCGAGATCGTCGGGCTTTCGGCACATCCACGTCGGGACGTTGTTCAGAATCGGCTCTTCGCCGAGATAGAAACGCACCATGTCCGGTACGTAGGGATAGATCGATTTATCGTCCGCTATGCCGGTGCCGACCGCATTGCACAGCGAGACATTCCCCGCGCGATATGCGCCGATCAATCCCGGCACGCCGAGCGTCGAATCCGGCCGGAACACGAGCGGATCAAGAAAGTCATCGTCGACGCGGCGGTAGATCACATCGACGCGCTGCGGCCCCTGCGTAGTACGCATGTACAGATAGTCGTTGTCGACGAAGAGATCCTGTCCTTCGACCAGCTCGACGCCCATCTGCTGCGCGAGAAACGCGTGCTCGAAATAAGCCGAGTTATACATTCCCGGCGTCATGACGACGATGGTCGGATTCTCGGCGGCAGCCGGCGCGGCCGCGCGCAAGGTGTCGAGCAGCAAGTCCGGGTAATGCGCAACCGGCGCAACGCGATTGCGCGCGAAAAGATCGGGAAAGAGCCGCATCATCATCTTGCGGTTTTCCAGCATGTAAGAGACGCCGGATGGAACGCGCAAGTTATCTTCGAGCACGTAGAACTCGCCCTGTCCCGCTCGCACGATATCGATACCCGCGATATGCGCATAGATATCGCGTGCGACATCGACGCCGCGCATCTCGGGACGGTATTGCGCGTTGCCGAGTATCTGCGCCTCGGGAATGATGCCCGCGCGGATGATGTCCTGCTCGTGATAGATATCGTGGATGAAGCGGTTGAGCGCATTCACGCGCTGCCGCAGTCCGCGCTCCAGCGCGCGCCATTCGTCGGCGGGAAAGATACGCGGAATGACATCGAAGGGAATCGTGCGCTCCGGAATGATGCCCGGCAAATCGCTCGTTCCATAGACCGCGAAGGTAATGCCGACACGTCTGAAGTTGAGATCCGCTTCCGCGCGCTTGATTTCGATCTGCTGCTCGCTTTGCGCGGAGAGCCAGGCAAGGAAATCGCGGTAGTGCGTGCGTGGATCGCCTACGCCGCGAAATGCCGCCGCCGGCACGCCGCGCGCCTCCAGATCGCTGCGCTCGAACATTTCGTTGAAGAATGCTTGCGTCATAACCGGTCTTCCAAATGAAGTGCATGCCGGGGTGGCGGTTCCCTTGGCTCGTTATTCTGGTTGCACTCGCGAAACGCTTGAAGAGCCCGAAAGACGCGGCGCATCCGATGCCATGGATTACGTCGATAGGCGACCTCGTAGCGCGATGCTCTTTGATCCCTGCGGAGCATCGATTGCGCGGGCAGCCCAGTGCCGAATGAGAAAAAGCAACTTCAATGCCAATGGTCTGAGCGGTTCACCTCCATGAATAAGGCACGTCCGGATGTCGGATTCCCGAGAGCGTGCACCAAAAAAGCGCTTTGTGAACGGACCCTGCACGAGCAGAGGTTGATTTCCATGCTGCATGACGGTGCGCGGAAAGACGAAAACCTTGCGCTGCGCCGGTATCATAAGCGTCTTATCGCACGTCAACTACACCTATGAACACCCCTTCCGAAGCCGCTCCCCGTCCCACGCTACGCGAACTCACACCTCTCGAAGCGCGCGTGCTCGGCGTCCTTGTCGAGAAACAGCATACAGTGCCGGACACCTATCCTCTTTCATTAAATTCCCTGACATCGGGGTGCAATCAAAAGACCGCGCGCTCGCCCGTGATGAACGTGAGCGAGGACGAAGTGCTGACGACCATCGATGGCTTGAAGCGTCTGAGCCTCGTTTTCGAGGGAAGCAGCAGCCGGGTGCCGCGCTTCGAACACAACGTGAACCGCGTGCTCGGCGTGCCCAGCCAGTCGGTTGCGCTGCTTGCAACCCTGTTTTTGCGCGGACCCCAAACGGCAGCGGAACTGCGCGCGAACAGTGCCCGGCTGCATTCGTTTGCGGACATATCATCGGTCGAAAGCTTTCTCGATGAACTCGCCGCAAATGATCCGCCGCGTGTCGTGAAGCTGTCACGCACGCCCGGCGAGCGCGAGAGCCGCTGGATGCATTTGCTATGCGGCGAAGTGAGCGTCAGCGATATCCCTTCGCGTGAAACGCAGGGCGCAGAAACCTATTCGCTTTCCGAATTCGAAGCGCTGAAGTCCGAGCAAAAGCGCCTGACTCACGAAGTCGCACAATTGCGGGCGATGGTCGAGCAAATGGCGAGCGAATTGGGCATTACATTGAATCAATCGTCGTCCGATGCCTGAGCGATGGATGAGCCGCTGATTCCCGCACCGCTCGTGTTTCGCGACGACGGAACACCGTACTCGCCGCGCCACGATGACATCTATCACAGCGCAGCGGGCGCGCTCGCGCAGGCGCGCCATGTCTTTCTCGATGGCAATGGCCTGCCCGCGCGCTGGCGCGTAAAGCGGCGCTTCATCGTGCTCGAGACCGGCTTCGGCATGGGTATTAATTTCCTCGCGACATGGGCGGCATGGCGCGACGATCCGCAACGCACGTCTGCACTGGAATTCGTGTCGATAGAAAAGCATCCGTTCAGCGCGGACGATTTGCGCGCCGCGCACGCGGCAATCATCGACGACACCGCTGTTGCGCCGCTCGCAGATGCTCTCGCTTCGGCATGGCCGCCGCTCGAGGCCGGCGTGCATCGGCTTGCATTCGTGCCTGGCGCGGTCACGTTGACACTCGCTTTCGGTGCTGCGGACGATCTCTTGCCACGCCTCGCCGATCACGGCCTCACAGCGGACGCCATCTATCTCGACGGCTTCGCGCCAGCCCGAAACCCTGACATGTGGACGCCCGCCATCTTCGCGTCGCTGGCGCGCATTGCCAAAGACGATGCGACGTTCGCAACCTATACCAGCTCGGGCCACGTCAAGCGCGCACTCATCGACAACGGATTCGACTATCGCAAGGTCGCGGGCTTCGGCGGAAAGCGCGCGATGCTCGTCGGCAAGCGAGCTCATTCCCGGTCAGTCATTGATTCGTAAGCATCGATCGTGCTTTCGTGAAAGCAGATAGCTTCTCCCTCGTTTTACGGCCCGGGCAACAAAGCAGAATTAGTTGGATAATGCGCAGCCGTTAGCAGCGCGGCCCGTGCTCGTATCAGCAAAATGAACGTCGAGGCCGCGCGGCGGCACATTCTTTCGGCGCTGATTCACGAGGAGAGATGTTTTGGAATCCAACAACGATGCGTCCGCCAGCCCATGGCTTTGGGTCGCGCTATTGATACCCTACGTCGCGCTGCTCTGGCTGCCGTTCTATAACGACACGCACCCTTCATTCGCGGGTTTTCCGTTCTTCTACTGGTATCAGTTCCTTTGGGTGCCGCTCACGTCGCTCCTGCTTTATATCGTGTACAGGGGCCTGAAATGAACGATCTCACGCCCGTCGATCCAGTTGCGATGACGATCTTCATCGCGTTCTTTGCGCTCGTGACCGTCGTCGGCTTCTTTGCCGCACGCTGGAAACGCGGCGATCTCACGCAGCTCCACGAATGGGGCCTGGGCGGCCGTCAATTCGGCGTGTTGATTTCGTGGTTCCTCGTTGGCGGCGATTTCTATACCGCCTATACCGTGATTGCTGTGCCGGCGCTCGTCTATTCAGTAGGTGCGTACGGCTTCTTCGCGCTGCCTTACACGATCATTGTCTATCCTTTCGTATTCGCAGTGATGCCCAGGTTGTGGAAGATCGCTCATGCGAAGAATCACATCACGGGCGCCGATTACGTGCAGGGTGAATACGGCGGCAAGTGGTTCCCCGCAGCGGTGGCGATCACGGGCATCGTCGCGACCATGCCTTATATCGCGCTGCAACTCGTCGGCATGCAAGTGGTCATCAAGGGTCTCGGCGTGACGGGCGAACTGCCGCTTATCATCGCATTCGTGATCCTCGCGCTCTATACCTATACGAGCGGGCTGCGCGCCCCCGCCATGATTGCGTTCGTGAAAGACATCATGATCTATATCGTCGTGATCGCTGCGGTATGGCTCATTCCAGCGAAGCTCGGCGGGTACGCGCATGTGTTCGATTCGGCCGATCAATACTTCAAGGCGAAGGGCGGCCCGACAGGCATCATCCTCAAGCCGGGTCAATTCACGGCGTATGCTTCGCTCGCGCTGGGCTCGGCGCTTGCCGCATTCATGTATCCGCATACGATGACGGCGGTGCTCTCGTCATCGTCCGCGACGACGGTGCGCAAGAACGCCATCCTCCTGCCCGCCTATACGCTGCTGCTCGGTCTGATCGCGCTGCTCGGCTATATGGCGATCGCGGCGGGCGTGCGCGTGAAGTCCGCATCGGATGTCGTGCCCGCCTTGTTCGGTGCGCTGTTTCCATCGTGGTTCGTGGGCTTCGCGGCTGCGGCCATCGCGATCAGCGCGCTCGTACCGGCGGCGATCATGTCGATTGGCGCGGCGAATCTGTTCACGCGCAACTTGTGGCGTCCGCTCGTTTCGCCCGACATGTCGTCCGCTGCCGAAGCATCGACCGCGAAGCTCGTGTCGCTCGTCGTCAAGTTCGGCGCGTTGCTATTCATCGTGTTCCTTCCGACGCAGTATGCAATCGACTTGCAGTTGCTGGGCGGCGTCTGGATCCTGCAGATTTTCCCGGCGATCGTGTTCACGCTGTTCACGCGCCGGCTGACGACGCCTGGCCTCTTTCTCGGCTGGCTGATCGGCATCGTATTGGGCACAGGCCTCGCGATCTCGCAAGGACTCAAGCCGGTCTATGCGGTGCATGTCGGTGAAGCTTCATGGCCGGTCTATATCGGCCTGATTGCGCTCGTCGTGAATATCGCCGTGACGTATGTCGTTTCCCTGGTCACGCGACGCAGCGTGGCGCTTTCGGCCTGAGCGCCCAAAGCTCGACAATGCCCGTGCCTCATTGCGCCGGGCATTGTTTGCACATGCAGTGATACCATCGGCGTCAAGCCCTCTACTTGACGCAATGCGTGTCATGACCGCAAGCGAAAACACTCTGGCCTCGTCTTCCATCGCGAATGCGGTGTTTGCGCAAGACAAGCTCTCTATCGGCATCACATTGCCGATCACATGCGATAACCAAACCGCAGTCGACTTCAACGAGCAGATCGCGCTCGCGCGACTCGCCGATAAGCTCGGCTTTCGAGCGCTGTGGGTTCGGGACGTGCCGCTCAATAGCATCGATTATCCGGACCCGGTCGGGCATCTCGACCCGTGGGTGCTACTCGGCGCGCTCGCATCCAATACCGAACGCATCGCGCTGATCAGCGGCGCGATCGTGTTGACACTCAGACATCCGCTTCACGTCGCGAAAGGCGCGATTTCCGTCGACACGCTATCGCAGGGACGCTTCATTCTCGGTGTCGGTTCAGGCGATCGTCCGCCGGAATATGCGGCTTTCGGCCGTGATCCCGATAACCGGCGGGAACTGTACAAACAGCATTGGGCCACCCTCGCCGCAGCCGTTACCGTGCCCTCTCGCGTGATTCCCGATCAGGCACCCGAAGGCGCGCCCGAGTTCTATTTGCTGCCTCGCCGGAACGTTTCCATTCCAATGCTTGCCGTCGGTTCCGGCGGACAGAGCGTCGACTGGATTGCGCGTCACTCGCTTGGCTGGATGACTTATCATCGCGAGCCGCAAGCGCAGCGCGGGCGATACAGCATGTGGCGCGCGGCAGTGGATCGTGCGGCGTCCGGGGCCTTTCGTGCGTTCGGCGTCGCAATGCGGCTCGATCTCAGCGACGACGCCGATGAGCCCGCAACCGATATTTCGCTCGGTTATCGCACGGGCCGACGCTCGCTCATGGCGCTCTTGAATGAGATGCGCGACAGCGGCACGCATCACGTGACGCTCAACATCACATCGGAACGAAGGCCTGCGCGCGATATCATCGAGGAAGTCGCCGCATATGTGCTTCCCGAGTTTCATCGCTGAATCCGTTCTCTTATTCACGACACGACCATGACCGCACTCGATGCAAACTCCGCGTCCTTGCCCGGCGACGATATCGTTTCGCTCGACGCCGTCGCTCTCTCTCGTGCGATTCAAGCACGCGCTGTTTCCTGCGGCGAAGTCATGAACGCTTATCTTGCGCAAATCGATCGCATCAACGCTGCGGTCAACGCGATCGTGGCGATGCAGGATCGCGATGCACTGCACGCGATTGCGGGCGAACGCGATGCGCAGTTAACCAGGGGCGAAAGCCTCGGACCGCTGCACGGCTTTCCGCAAGCGCCCAAAGATATCCTGCCCGTCGCCGGCATGGTCACGACGAAAGGCTCGCCTATATTTGCGGGCGAAATCACCCAAGTCGATGCGGTCGTATTCGAACGCATGCGTAAAGCAGGCGCGATATTCATCGGCCGCACCAATTCGCCGGAATTCGGCTTGGGCGGACACACCTATAACCCGGTGTACGGCACCACGCGCAACGCGTTCGAGCCCTCGCGCTCCGCAGGCGGCAGCAGCGGCGGCGCAGCCGTCTCGGTCGCGCTGCGCATGCTGCCGTGCGCGGACGGCTCCGACATGATGGGCTCCTTGCGCACGCCCGCCGCATTCAATAACGTCTTCGGCTTTCGCACGACACCGGGGTGCGTGCCTTATGCGCCCAGTGACGACGTATTCTTTCAGCAATTCAGCGTCGCCGGTCCGATCGCGCGAAACGTTCCGGATCTCGGCTTGCTATTGTCGGTGCAGGCGGGCTTCGATAGGCGTGCGCCTCTGTCCCGCAGAAGCGACAATCCCGCTGATTTCGCGAATGCGCTCGAACGCGACATGCGCGGCACACGCATCGGCTGGCTGGGCGATCTGAACGGACATCTGCCGATGGAAACAGGCTTAATGGAGACTTACGCATCGGCGCTGCGTCACTTCGAAACAGTGGGTTGCACCGTCGAACCCGCCAGGATCGACTTCGATATCGACCGCCTCTGGAAGGCATGGATCGATCTGCGCAGCCTCACCTTCTCCGGCACCAACGCGTCGCTTTATCGCGATGCCGCGAAGCGCAAGCTGCTCAAACCCGAAGCGGTATGGGAGATAGAACGGGGCCTCAAACTATCGGGAGAAGATGTTTCGCGCGCAGTTCGCGACCGCGCCGCCTGCTATCACGCGATCAACGCGCTATTCGATCGCTTCGACTATCTGTTGATGCCGTCGGCTCAGGTCTTTCCTTTCGATGCGGAGCTAGACTGGCCTCATGCTATCGCCGGCCGGGAGATGGATACCTATCATCGCTGGATGGAAACTGTGGTTCCGGCAACGATGGCTTCGCTGCCCGCGTTGAGCGCGCCGGCCGGCTTCGGCCCCGACGGCTTGCCGGCCGGATTGCAGATCATCGGTCCGACACAAGGCGATCTCGGCGTGCTGCAGATTGGGCTCGCTTACGATCGCGCAAGTGGATTCTCGAACGCGCGCAGCCCCTTGCTTGGCTAAAGCCACATTCAGGCGACGGCGCGCTGCACGCTCTTGTGCGCGCCTTTCTTGGCGGTCGTGCGTCCAGCCCGCTTTACGGATGCCGCACGGCCCTTTCGCGCACCACCTTTTTTCGCCGCGCCGTTCTTGCCTGATGCAGCATCGATCAGGTACACGCTGCGGTCAGGCGCATCCTTGATCCATGCCGGCGGCCGCGCATGACCGCTCCAGGTCGCGCCTGATAGCGGGTCACGATACTTCGGTGGAAGTTTGGGCTTCATGGCGCCATTCTTTAAACCGGCTGAATTCTTCGATCCCGTCTTACGGCCGCGTTGCTTCGCCGCGCCTAAGCCTGCTTTGGCGAGATCCGCCGTGGTCAAGCCATATTCATCCATCATCGCCCGGATCTGAGCGATCACCTGGACCGACTCTCTTTCCCGCAAGGCATCCGCGCGGCGCTGCAATTTTCGAATCTGACTTTCCAATTGCGCCAATGTAGCCATGTCCCCTCCCGGATCGTCATTGTGGATCACAAGGCGTCTGTCTAATGAGTTCGCTTGACGCCTGACTTCTCCTACATGCAAATCTTATATGGTTATGTCGATCCTAAGCACTCTTGTTAAAAGATTGATCTCGAATACTTCAATCTTTCTAAAGTGCATGGCCTGAACCTCACCCGCAAAGCAGTTGATTCATTTCTCAACGACATCCTCGTCAGACATTTAGCGAAAAGCGCTTAGTCCATGAATTGTCTAGCACGGGGTTCACGCAAGGCCGTGCCCGCGCGGGCGGGCACAAACGACAAGGACTCGTGCGTTGCGCACGCGTGACGCGGCGGTAAAGCCGCTATCACTCGGAAACGAGGCTCGCTTCCTGTTCAGCCGGTGTGAGAGCAAGCGCGAGAATCATCGCGCCACTGTTGAGCGGCACTGAGCTGCCGACACGCCTCGGCCTATAGACCGGTTGCCCACGCCTGATCGCCTGCCCGCTCAACGCGCACGTTCCGCGCTTGCGGGCGGTACAAAGCGCCCAGACCTGCTCCGAGTAGTTGAACGATGTGGGATCGTGCCATGAGAGCGCCAGCGTCGATTCGCTCAGACGCTCCAGCACGCGGATATTGACGCAATGCTCTTCACCGGGTCCGATGCACGTACCCTTGCCCGGCACGTTGCGCACGAGCGATCGTGTCATCACCGCCATTTTCTCGTGCGCTTCTGACGGCCGGCTGGGACAGCTGTCGAGCAAAGCCAGGGTACGGCTCCAGGGATCCATCAACGATGGAAGCTTCATAATCGCTCCTGCAGGCGACAACGCTTGCCGCGGCAGAAGCCGGGTGGACGTTGCCGGTGGAGTTCCGGGGAATGCGCCGCACGACCCGCTTCCTGAGCCGGTCTGCCGCGCCGCTTCGGATGATCGTTCCTAGAGTAGTACACCTGAGCATGCTTTTGTTTTCATTTTTCCACGCCACAGTAAAGACATGTCAGCTTTGACATTTCGAATTCGCTGGCACTCTGTCGCGCTATCGGGTGCAACCGCACCAAACATTAGACTCTAACCGAGATGATTCGAACGAACGTTCGATTTAAAGATCAAGGCATTGCGCAACAGTCTGTGCGTCGCCGCTCCGACGAACGCCCGCTTCTGGCCGTTCGCGCACGTTTCGGGCTGAATCGGGGATGCGCGAACTCGCCGATTTCTGACACAATAAAAACCAGCGAACCGCACTTCTCCTGTCGAATCATGACAAGCAAGCTTTCGATCCATGCCACCATTTCGGCGGACCGCGCCTCCGTCAGCTTTGTCGCGTTTTCGCGCGAGCAAGCAATTCAATGCAACATCACGCGCAAGGCATTGGAGCAGTGTTTCTGGGCGCCGGCCGGGGCGAGCGACGAACGCCTGCTGAAAGCGCTGAGCGACGGCTATGAACGGATCAGCGCTAGGGTGCATCGAAAGTTCCTTGCGCATCCATCCAGTTCAGTTCATCTGGATGTCATGGATTTTTCGTCCTAGCGTGCCGCCTGCGTCGCCTTGCGCATCTTTGCAACGTCCTCTGCCTGGACCGCCGGCGTGTTGTTGTTCCAGGCGCCGCGGATGAAAGTCAGCACATCGGCGACTTGCTGATCATTCAGCACGGGCGAATAGCGAGGCATTGGATAAGGCGCCGGCACGCCATTCAGCACGAGATCGTCAGTGCCGTTAAGCGTCACGTTGATGAGCGACGAAGGATCCTTCTCCAGAACGTTCGGATTACCCGCAAGCGGTGCGAGCATCGGCGCGAACCCGCGACCGTCGGCGCCGTGGCAATGCATGCAGTAAGCGGTGTAGACACGCGCACCCGAGTCCGTCGCGGCCGGGCGTGTCAATGACACTTTGGTCGCTTTCTGATCATATGAATACGGCGCGCCGCCACTGCCGCCCGCCGCCGGCAAAGACTTCAGGTAGCGCGCCATTGCGGCGACATCGGCGTCGCTCAGCGCTTGCGTGCTGTTATTGATGACGCTCGTCATTGAGCCGAATGCCGACGCGTGCGCATTCGCGCCTGTCTTGAGAAACGTTGCGACGTCCTGCTCGGACCACCGTCCAAGTCCGGTATTGTGTTCGCCTGTCAGATTGGAAGCGAACCAGTTATCGAGCAAACCGCCCGTCAAATACGCGCTGCTGCTCTCGTCCAGTCCTTTTTCCTGAAACGCGATGCCGCGCGGCGTATGACACGAGCCGCAATGCCCGAGGCCTTGAATCAGATACGCGCCGCGATTCCAGGCGACATCCTGGCCGGCCTTGCTTCGATAGACTCCTTTTTCGAGGAACACCGCATTCCAGAGCTTCAACGGCCAGCGCATATTGAGCGGCCACTTGATATCCGCTTCACGATTGGCCTGCTTGACAGGCCCGACGCCATGCATGAAATACGCGTAGAGGGCATGCATGTCCTCGTCGTTGATCTTTGCATAAGACGGATACGGCATCGCCGGATAGAGATTGTGGCCGTCCTTCGCCACGCCTTCACGCAATGCTCGCGCGAATTCCTCCTCTGTATAGCGGCCAATACCCGTGTCCGGATCAGGCGTGATATTGGTCGTGTAGATGGCGCCTAAGGGCGTCATCATCGGCAAGCCGCCCGCAAGTGGCTTGCCGCGCGGCGCCGAATGGCACGCAATGCAATCGCCCGCCCTCGCGAGATACGCGCCACGCGCGACGAGCGCATCGTCGGCCGCATAAGCCGAAGACACGAAAGCGAACAACACCGCAAAGAGAGGCTTCGATGCATTTTTCATGATGGCCTCCTCAAGCGCTACGCAATTGATTGCCAACCGGTAACTGCCTCAGCCGCTTGCCCGTCGCTGCGTGAATCGCATTGGTGATAGCCGGCGCAAGCGCCGCCGTGCCCGGCTCGCCAATGCCGCCCGGGGACTCCATGCTCTTGACGATATGCACTTCCACCGGCGGCGTTTCGTGTATGCGCAGCATTCGATAATCAGTGAAATTGCTTTGCTCGACGCGCCCGTCCTTGATGGTGATTTCACTGTAAAGCGCAGCCGTGATACCGAAGATGATGCCGCCCTGCACTTGCGCTTCGACTGTATTGGGATTCACGACCATGCCGCAATCGACCGCGCACACGATACGGTTCACCTTCACCGCGCCGTCCTTGTCGACCGCGACATCCGCGACGATCGAGAAGAAGCTGCCGAACGCATGCATGACCGAGACGCCGCGTCCTTGTCCTTGCGGCACCGATTGCTTTCCCCATCCGGCCGCCTGTGTCGCGACGTCGAGCACGTTACGTGCGCGCGGCGACTTGCCGAGCAGAGCGCGCCTGTATTCCACCGGATCCGCTTTCGCCTGAATCGCCAGTTCATCGATGAAGCTCTCGACGACGAAGGTACCGCGCGTCGGTCCTACGCCGCGCCAGAACGCGGTGGGTACGTCATGCGGTTCCAGGCGCACGTAATCGACGAGCTGATTAGGCAGGTCGTAGGGAAGATCGGATGCCACTTCGACCGCATCGGGATCGATACCGTCCTTGAAAGCGGGCGGAGCAAAGCGCGCGAGCACCGACGACCCGACGATGCGATGCGTCCATGCTACCGGCTTGCCGTTCGCATCGAGTCCGGCGGATAGCTTGTCGTAGTAGCACGGCCGATACATGTCGTGCTGAATGTCTTCCTCGCGCGACCAAGTCACCTTCACGGGCACGCCAAGCGCCTTGCCGATCTTGAGCGCTTGCGTGGCCATGTCGAATTCGAGCCGCCTGCCAAAGCCGCCGCCGAGCAGATGGTTATGTACGAAGATCTTGTCGGCGGGCAAGCCGGTGGCTTTCATTCCGGCATCGCGGATACGCGTGGGCACTTGGGTGCCGAGCCAGATATCGCAGCCATCGGGGCGCACATGTACGGTGCAGTTGATCGGCTCCATCGTCGCATGCGCGAGAAACGGCTGAACGTAGACTGCGTCGACGCGCGTTTTCGCGCTGGAAAACGCGTTGTTCACGTCGCCTTCCTTGCGCGCGACAGCGCCCGTGCGCTGCGACGCATGCGCCATGTCATCGACGATCTGCTTCGTCGATACACTGGCACTCGGGCCTTCGTTCCATTGAATCTGCAATGCGGCTGCGCCTCGCTTGGCTGCCCACGTATGTTCGCCGATCACCGCGACGCCATTGTCGAATTTCACTACCTGGCGCACGCCGGGAATCTTCTTCGCGTTGCTGTCGTCGACCGATGCGAGCGTGCCGCCGAATACCGGGCAATTGACGATCGCCGCATACACCATGTCGGGCAGGCGCACGTCGAGGCCGAACATCGCGGTGCCGTCGACTTTTTCCGGCGAATCGAGACGTCTGACCGGCGTGCCGATTATCTTGAAGCTATTCGGATCCTTGAGTTTGATGTCTTGCGGCACGGGCAATCTCGCGGCCGCTTCGGCGAGCTCGGCATAACTCGCGCTGCGATCACCCGATGCATGCAACACCTTGCCGCCTTGCGCCATACAGGACGACGGATCGCATTGCCATTGCTGCGCCGCCGCCGCGACGAGCATCATGCGCGCGGCCGCACCGGCCTTGCGCAACGGCTCCCATGCATAGCGCACGGATGTCGAGCCGCCCGTCAATTGGCCGCCCAATAGCGGGTCCGTGAAGAGCTTTTCGTTGGGCGGCGCATGATCGATCGTGACGCTGTCGAGCGGTACTTCAAGCTCCTCGGCGATCAACATGGGCAGCGCGGTATAGACGCCCTGACCCATTTCGACCTTCGGCATGATGAGCACGATCTTGCCGCTCTTGTCGATCTGCACGAACGCATTCGGCGCGAATATGCCGTCTTGCGGAGACTCGATGGCATCACCGCCGATCACGGACTTGCCTTTGCTCCGGTCCTGGCTGGCGGCTGGCAGGCTGAAGCCGATCAGCAATCCGCCGCTTGCGGCGACACCCGCCGTCACGCCGAGCTTCAGAAACGTGCGGCGCGATAACCCCGCGCGAGCCGCGTGATGTCCCGCTTCGATCAATCCTTGCGACATGTCACGCCTCCTTCGCGGCCTGCTTGATGGCAGCGCGGATGCGGTGATAGGTGCCGCAGCGGCAGATGTTGCCTGCCATTGCGGCGTCGATATCGGCGTCGTTGGGATCGGGGACGGTCGTGAGCAATGCCGCCGCGGACATGACTTGTCCGGACTGGCAATAACCGCATTGCACGACATCGAGTTGACGCCATGCCTCTTGCACTTTCCTGCCGGCAGGCGTGTCGCCGACGCCTTCGATCGTCGTCACCTTGCGATCGCCGACCGCTGCGATCGGCAACACGCATGAACGAACGGCGACGCCATCGAGATGAACGGTACATGCACCGCATTGCGCGATGCCGCAGCCAAATTTGGTTCCCGTCAGTCCCACGATGTCACGCAATACCCAAAGAAGAGGCATGTCGGGCGGTACGTCGATCGTGTGATTCTCGCCATTGATGGAAAGCGTGCTCATGAGCGGCTCCGGCTTATAAGGTTTCGGCGGATATCGCCATGGCCAACTGCGTGGAGTGGCAGTCGGTTTTCAGGCACCGGGATTGTAGCGCCGCTTTAAAAATCAGGCTTGGATGACGGCGCGTTCACGCATAACTTTGCGCTTGCGCTTCAGATTGCTGCGCGCGCTTTGGGTCTTCCTGATTGCCTGAAACTCCAATATGCGGGCAGTAACGCGATTAATTTAATGATGGTTGGCGGATAGGACAGTTAGTTGCATCGATAATTAATTGTTATTTTGCTGAAGTGTCGCCACGGTTTCGTTTAGCAATGCGCGCAGGCGAGTCATGCGTTTCAGATCGCGGTGA
>Ga0105251_10000261_pt1 | contig 52880 bp, 46 predicted proteins | sample KBSS64metaG_FD_80424 | JGI IMG/M metagenome (GOLD analysis project Ga0105251, IMG submission 80424) | Switchgrass rhizosphere microbial communities from Kellogg Biological Station, Michigan, USA - KBS S6-4 metaG | ecosystem: Host-associated > Plants > Roots > Rhizosphere > Soil | place...
ACAATGCAAGCTCGTGGCTTTAGGAGCGACTGGGCTTCCCGCACTGCTCCGATGATCAGTCGGAAGACATAACGCCAAGAGGGGCCTCATGTCCAGATACAAGGAGCGGCTTCAGCCGCGACATCGGCGTCGGGAGTACCGTGGTTGCGGAAGTTATCTGTCGCGGCTGAAGCCGCTCCTACACGGGCGTGGGGCGTTAGGGCTTGCCAATCACCAGTTCCACTGGCGCCGTCGCCGGCAGTGTCACCGTCACCGGGGCCGATTCCAGGTCGCCTTCCTGGCGCATCGCGTTGCCGCTGCTGGACAGCCGTGCCAGGAGTTGCACCTGCCTGAGTTGCGACAACTTCTGCGTCGGCATCGGGCTGTCGGCATCGCTCAGGGTCACCCGCAGCGGCAGCGATTGCAGCGGGTGCTTCTGCACCGCGACCGGCATCGGCGGCCCGCCCGGCACGCGCGCGATCACGAACACGCTGGCGTCGCCGCGCAGGCGCACGCGCGCGGCGAACGCGGGATCCAGCGACACCGCGACGGTCACCTTCTTTGCCGCAGCGGCATCGGCGGGCTGTGCCGCCGACGGCGAGCCGGCGCCACCCGCAGGCGCGGCAGCGGCAGCCGCGACCGGCGCCGCCGGCGCCAGCGCCGGCAAGCCGGCGTCGGCGCGGGCCGCGTCGATCTGCGGGCGCAGCGCGGCCGCGGTGGCGGCATCCACGCGCGGCAGCAATGCTTCCCAGGTCGCGGCGGCGTCGGCGTTCTGGCCGCGCTGGCGTTGCGCGATGCCCAGGAACCAGGCCGCGCGCTCGCTCTCCGGCGCCACCTGCAAGGCATGCCGCAACCAGGCGATGGCCTGGTCGTCGAAGCGACGCTGCGGATCGGCCAGCGCGCGCGCTTCGGCCGCCTGCACCAGCCATTGCGGTTCGTCCGGTGCCAACTGCACCGCGCGCGCGAACGCGGCGGCGGCCTCGGCGGGGCGACCCAGCGACATCTGCGAGCGCGCCAGCAGCGCCCAGCCGTCGGCGCGGTTGGGATCCTTGGCCAATGCCGCCTGCAGTTGCGCCACGCCGTCTTCCAGGTTGCGCGGCGCCTCGCGGTTCTGCGCCTGCAGCGCGCGTGGCGTGCCGACCAGCGCGTACAGCGCCGCCGCCGCCACGCCCAGCGCCAGCACCGCGACGGCCAGCAGCGCGGTGCCGCCACGGCCGCGCCGCAACGGCCACAGCACCGCGGCGAAGACCAGCGCGGCCAGCACCGCGGCGGCGCCATGCATGCCCCAGCTCAGCATCGTGTCACCATTCCTGTTCGTCCTGCGGCGGCGTATCGGCGGCCGGCGCGCGGCGGCGCACCACCCAGGCCAGCAGCAGCGCGCCCGCGCCGAGCAGCGCCAGCGGGCCGAACCACAGCAGCCAGGTGCGCGATTCCACCTGCGGGCGGTACAGCACGAATTCGCCGTAGCGATCGACCAGGAAGCGCTTGATCTGCGCGTCCGACTGTCCCTGTTGCATCAGGTGCAGCACTTCGCGGCGCAGGTCCAGCGCGATCTGCGCATGCGAATCGGCCAGCGACTGGTTCTGGCATTGCACGCAGCGCAGCTCGGCGGTCAGCGCGTGGAAGCGCGCTTCCTCGGCCGCCGAGCGATACACCAGCGGCGTCGGATCGGAGGCCTGCTGCGCGCCCGCGTGCGCGGCGCATGCGAGCAACACCAGCAGCGCCAGCCCGCGCCAGCTCACGGCGCCGCCCGGCCCTGCTTGGACGACGGCGCGTCGCGTTCGGCCTTGAGCAGCGCCGGCAGCAGTTCGTCCTGGATGATCTGGTCGGTCAGCGCGCCCGAATGCTTCCAGCGCACCACGCCGTGCGCATCGACCAGGAAGGTTTCCGGCGCGGCGGCCACGCCCCAGTCGATCGCGGTGCGCCCGTCCGGGTCGAACAGCACCACGAAGAACGGATTGCCCAGTTGCTCCAGCCAATGCAAGGCGTCGGCGCGGGTGTCCTTCCAGTCGTAGCCGATCACCCGCACGCGCTTGGTCAGGGCGAAGCGGGTCAGCACCGGATGTTCCTGGCGGCAGGTGGCGCACCAGCTGCCCCACACGTTCAGCACGTACGGCGCGCCGCGCAGTTCGGCGCTGCGCACGCGGATCGATGCGTCGTGCAGCACCGGCAGGTCGAACGCCGGCGCCGGCTTGCCGATCAGCGCCGACGGCAAGGCGTCGCGGTCGGCCACCCCGGAACGCTGCACCGCGTAGAACATCAGCGCCAGCAGGCCGAGGAAGAACAGGGCGCCCAGCACGATGGCGGCAAGCGGCAGGCGACGGGGAGCGGGGGCGGACATCAGGATTTCTCCGGGGAACGACGGAAGCGCCGGTCGGCGGCGGTGACGAAGCCGCCCAGCGCCATCAGCGCGGCGCCCAGCCAGATCCAGCGCACGAACGGTTTGACATGCAGGCGCATCGCCCAGGCGTTGCCGCCCAGCGGTTCGCCCAGCGCGATGTAGACGTCGCCGAACAGCCCGGGATGGATGCCGGCTTCGCTCAGGCTCTGGCCGCCGCTGGCGTAGGCGCGCTTTTCCGGGTGCAGCAGCGCCAGCGGACGGTCGTCGCGCAGCACCTGCACGTGCGCGCGGTCGGAGACGTAGTTGGGGCCGCGGATCTGTTCGATGCTGTCGAACGCGAAGCGATAGCGGCCCATCTGCAGGCTCTGTCCCGGGGCCAGCGCCACCTCGCGTTGCTGGTCCAGCGCTTCGACCAGCAGGGCGCCGGTCAGGAACACCGCGATGCCGGCGTGGGCCAGGGTCATGCCCAGCATCTCGGCGGTGAAGCGGCTGCCCTTGAGCTGGAGGCGGCTCCACACGAAGCGCGCGGTGCCCAGCAGCACCCAGGCCGCGCCGGCGACGCCGGCGGCGGTCTTCCACGGCCCCTGCGGCGCCAGGAAGAACGCGAGCACGCCGGCCAGCAGCGCCAGTCCGGCCCAGGGCGCCAACAGCGCCAGCGGCCGCGACGCCTGCTCGCGCTGCCAGCGGGTCAGCGGTCCGAACGGCAGCAGCGCCACCAGCGGCGCCATCAGGATGACGAACAGGGTGCCGAAGTAGGGCGGGCCGACCGACAGCTTGCCCAGCCCGAGCGCATCGGCCAGCAGCGGATACAGCGTGCCCAGCAGCACCATCGCGCAGGCGCAGGTCAGCAGCAGGTTGTTGGCCAGCAGCAGGGTCTCGCGCGAGGACGCGGCGAAGCGCTGGCGCGCGTCGCCGGCGGTCGCGGCGAGGCGGCCGCCGCGCAGCGCGTACAGCCCCAGCGCGCCGCCGCAGACCAGGCTCAGGAACACCAGGATGAACAGGCCGCGGCCGGGATCGGCGGCGAACGAGTGCACGCTGGTCAGTACGCCGGAACGCACGAGGAAGGTGCCCAGCAGCGACAGCGAGAACGCGGCGATCGCCAGCAGCAGGGTCCAGGCGCCGAAGCTGCCGCGCTTCTCGGTCACCGCCTGCGAATGCAGCAGCGCCGCGCCGGCCAGCCACGGCATGAAGCTGGCGTTCTCGACCGGGTCCCAGAACCACCAGCCGCCCCAGCCCAGTTCGTAGTACGCCCACCAACTGCCCAGCGCGATGCCGATGGTCAGAAAGCCCCAGGCCACGTTGGTCCACGGCCGCGTCCAGCGCAGCCAGCGCGCATCGACCTCGCCGTCGAGCAGCGCGGCGATGGCGAACGCGAACGGCACCGCGAAGCCGACGTAGCCGGCGTACAGCAGCGGCGGGTGGATCACCAGGCCCGGGTCCTGCAGCAGCGGGTTGAGGTCGCGGCCTTCCAGCGGCGCCGGCAGCAGCCGCGCGAACGGGTTGGAGGTGAACAGCAAAAACGCCAGGAAGCCCAGGCTGACCAGCGCCAGGGTGCCGAGCACCCGCGCCATCACCGGCGCCGGCAGGCGCCGCGAGCACAGCGCCACCGCGCCGGTCCACAGCGCCAGGATCAGCGTCCACAGCAGCAGTGAGCCTTCGTGCGCGCCCCACACCGCCGAATAGCGGTACACCAGCGGCAGCAGCGAGTTGGAGTTCTCGGCGACGTAGGCCACCGAGAAGTCCTGCACCAGGAAGGCGTGGGTCAACAGCGCGAAGGCGCCGGCGACCAGGGCCAGTTGCGCGAACGCGGCCGGCCGCGCCACCGCCATCCAGCGCGCGTCGCCGCGCTGCGCACCGGCCAGCGGCACCACCGCCTGCAGCAGCGCGGCGAGCAGGGCGAGGATCAGCAGGACCTGGCCAAGCTCAGGAAGCATGCAGGGACTCGGGACGGGTGGCGCGGTACGCGCAGGACCGATGCCGCGACGGCTGTGACCCGATCGCGCAATGCGGCAGGCGCCGAGCAAAGCGAGGACGGACAACGCCTGCGCCGATGCCCGGGAACGCAGTCAGCCGGCAGGCATCTCGCAGCCACTTCCCCGCGCCCCGGATCGTGGGCCCAGAGCACCGCCCCCCCAACGCCCTCACTGCATGGTCTCCACCGCATGCTTGCGATGCGCGCTGCCCATCTTGTCTTCCAGTTCCTTGGGCATGTAGGTCTCGTCGTGCTTGGCCAGCACGTCCTCGGCCACGAACACGCCATCGCGCATGCGGCCGGTGGCCACCACCGCCTGGCCCTCGCGGAACAGGTCGGGCAGGATCCGGTCGTAGCTGACGGTCAGTTGCGCATCGCCATCGGTGACCCGGAAGCGCGCCTGCAGCGAGCCGGGCGGACGCTGGAACGAGCCCTTCTCGACCATGCCGCCGAGGCGGAAGCGCGCGTGGTCGCCGGTCTTGCCGGCCAGCACCTCGGCCGGGGTGTACAGATAGGCGGTGTTGCGCTGCAGGGCCATCGCCACCAGGGTGGTGGTCAGGCCCGCGGCCGCCACCAGCACCATCACCAACAGCAGCCGGCGCTTGCGTTGCGGGTTCATCGGCTCAGGTCCAGGGTGGCCGGGTCGGCCTTGGGCTGCGCCCGGCGCTGCGCGCGCCGCCGCGCCGCGCGCAGGGCGCTGCGCACCTGCAGCCGCGCCAGCACGAAGTCGGCCAGCAGCACGCCGGCGAACACGGCATAGGCGCCGACCACGTAGGGCAGGTAGTTCATGCGCGCGCCTCCGCCAGTTTCGTCACCCAGTCCTTGCCGGCTTCGCGGCGCAGGTTGTCGGCGCGCGCGCGCGCCAGCAGCGAGCCGGCGAACCAGAACTTGGTCGCGGCCACCATCAGCCACAGCGGCGGCATCATGCTCGGGTCCATGCTCGACTTGCCGAACAACTGGATGGTCTGGCCCTGGTGCAGCGAGTTCCACCACACCACCGAGTAACGGATCACCGGCAGCAGCACTACGCCGACGATGGCCAGCAGTCCGGCCGCGCGCGCCGCGTTGCGGCGGTCCTCGATCGCCAGGTACAGGCCCATCACCCCGATGTACAGGAACAGCAGGATCAGTTCGGTGGTCAGGCGCGGATCCCAGTCCCACCACGCGCCCCACATCGGCTTGCCCCAGATGCTGCCGGTGGCCAGGGTGATCGCGGTGAAGGCGGCGCCGATCGGCGCGCAGGCCATCGCCAGCACCTCGCACAGCTTGATCCGCCACACCAGCGCGATCGCCGCGTACAGCGCCATCAGCCCGAACACGAACAGGCTCATCCAGGCGCTGGGCACGTGGATGTAGAGGATGCGGAAGGCGTCGCTCTGCAGACGGTCGGCCGGCACCACGAACAGCGCCTGCCAGATGCCCAGTCCGCCCAGCAGCAGCGCGGCCAGATAGCACCACGGCGTCCAGCGCGCGGCGAAGCGGTCGAAGGCGGGAGGCGAGCCGAGTTGGTGGAACCAGCGGACGACGGAGGACATGCGGTCGATTCTAGCGGGCGAGGGCGTGCGACGGGTGCGGCGACAACGGTGCGACGATAGCGCAGGACGGTGCGATGGTACGGCCCGCGACGCGTCGGCGCTGCGCCAAGTGCGCTCAGCTCAACGAGATGTGGATCGCCGCCGCCGCCGCCAGCGGCGCCAGCACCAGGCCCAGCACCAGCCCGGCCGCCAGCAGCAGCAGGCCGCCGCCCGGATCCAGGCCCTGCGCGGCGGCCGCCACGCTGCCGGCGCCGAACACCAGCACCGGCACGTACAGCGGCAGCGCCAGCAGCGCGACCAGGATCCCGGCGCGCTTCATGCTCACCGTCAGCGCCGCCACCACCGCCCCGATCAGGCTCAGCAGCGGCGTGCCCAGCGCCAACGATGCCAGCAGCACCGGCATGCGGTCATGCGGCAGGTGCAGCAATTCGCCGAGCAGCGGCGTGGCCACGATCAGCGGCAGCGCGGTGGTCAGCCAGTGCAGCAGCACCCGCACCAGCACCAGCCAGGCCAACGGCACCGGCGCCAGCAGCCACTGTTCCAGCGAGCCGTCCTCGGCGTCGCCGCGGAACAGGCTGTCCAATGCCAGCAGCCCGGCCAGCAGCGCCGCCAGCCACAGCGCGGCGCCGGCGACCTCGCCGAGCAGGCGCGGCTGGTTGCCCAGCGCCAGCGCGAACAGGGCCACGATCAGCAGCGCGAACAGCGCCGGCTGCAAGGCGTCGCCGCGGCGCCGCCACAGCAGGCGCAGATCGCGCACCAGCAGCGCACGGGTGGCCTGCCACAGGGACGGAACGGGGGCGGCCAGGCTCATGCGGCGACTCCGCTCAGGTTCAACATGCGGGTGCGCACCGGCGGCGCCGCGTAGGCGCCGTGGGTGGTGACCAGGGCCGCGCCGCCGCTGCGCAGGTGCGCGGCGATCATCCGGTTGACCAGGGTGATGCCGTCCAGGTCGAGGTTGGCGTAGGGCTCGTCGAGCAGCCACAGCGGCGCCGGCGACAGCCACACCCGGGCCAGCGCCAGGCGCTTCTTCTGTCCGGCCGACAGGTGCCGCACCAGGGTGTCCTCGTAGCCGGCCAGGCCGACGATGGCCAGCGCGCTGCCGGGCATCTGCTTGGCGCGGCGGCCTTGCAGCCCGCACAGATAGTGCAGGTTCTCCAGCGTGCTCAGGTCGGCCTTCAGCGCGCCCAGGTGGCCCAGGTAGGCCATGTAGCGCGCGCGGTCGCCGCGGCGCACCGCGTGTCCGTCGATCTCGATGCGCCCGGCCTCGGCGCGCAGCAGCCCGACCAATACCCGCAGCAGGGTGGTCTTGCCGGCGCCGTTGTCGCCCTGCACCAGCAGCGCCTCGCCCGCGTCCAGGTGGAAGTCCAATGGACCGAACACCGCGGCGTCGTCGCGGGCGAAGGTGAGCCCGTGCGCGGCCAGCAGCGGCGGCGGGGAATGCAGCGGATCGGTCATCGGCGAAAGAGCCGCGGCGGGATGGGCGCGGCGGCAGGCGGTGGGTGCGGGAGGCGCGCATTGTATCGGCATGCGGCCACGCGGCGCGGGTGCTGTTGCGGCGACGGAAGCGCCGGCGCCGCGGGGCCGCGCGAGGAACGCTGTTTTGCGCGGCGGCGACGCATCGCCGGCAAGCGGCTTTGCGTACACTCGACGCTTTCCCGCTCCCGTACCCGGACGCATGCACCCGCAGACCAAGCTGCCCAAGGTGGGCACCACCATCTTCACCGTGATGTCGCAACTGGCCGCCGAGCACGGCGCGGTCAACCTGGGGCAGGGCTTTCCCGACTTCGCCGCGCCGCCGCGGCTGATCGATGCGCTGGCGCAGGCGATGCGCGAGGGCCACAACCAGTATCCGCCGATGACCGGGGTGCCGGCGCTGCGCCAGGCGATCGCCGAGAAGGCGCTGCGCTGCTACGGCGCGCAGGTCGATCCCGACACCGAGGTCACCGTGACCAGCGGCGCCACCGAGGCGCTGTTCAACGCCATCCATGCGGTGGTGCGCCCGGGCGAGGAGGTGATCGTGCTGGATCCCGCCTACGACAGCTACGAGCCGGCGATCGACCTGGCCGGCGCGCGCGCGGTGCACGTGCCGCTGGACCCGCGGACCTTCGCGGTGGACTGGGAGCGGGTGCGCGCGGCGATCACCCCGCGTACCCGGCTGCTGATGCTCAACAGCCCGCACAACCCGTCCGGGGCGATGTTCGGCGCCGACGACCTGCAGGCGGTGGCCGAGCTGCTGCGCGGCAGCGACATCTTCCTGGTCTCCGACGAGGTCTACGAGCACATCGTGTTCGACGGCCGCCGCCACGAGTCGGTGCTGCGCTGGCCGGAGCTGCGCGAGCGCGCCTTCGTCGTGTCCAGCTTCGGCAAGACCTACCACTGCACCGGCTGGAAAATCGGCTACGCGATCGCGCCGCCGGCGCTGAGCGCCGAGTTCCGCAAGGTGCACCAGTACAATACTTTCGCCAGCTTCGGTCCGGCGCAGCACGCCTTCGCCGCGATGATCCGCGAGCAGCCCGAGCACGACGAGCAACTGGGCGCGTTCTACCAGGCCAAGCGCGACCGCTTCCGCGAACAGTTGCTGGGCACCCGGCTCACCCCGCTGCCGGTGCCGGGCGGCTATTTCCAGTTGGTCGATTACTCGGCGGTCAGTGACCTGCCCGACACCGAGTTCGTGAAATGGCTGACCATCGAGAAGGGCGTGGCCGCGATCCCGCTGTCCCCGTTCTACCAGGACCCACCCCCCGGCCAGCGCCTGGCGCGGCTGTGTTTCGCCAAGAACGAGGCGACGCTGGATGCGGCGATCGAACGGCTGGGGCGGCTCTGATGAGCCGCCGGGATTGGGCAGTCGGGATTGGGGATTCGTAAAAGCGAGAACCCCGCAGGCGGAAAGCCTGCTCCCCCGATCCCCATCACGAGTTCAAATCCCGCTTTTGCCAATCCCCACTCCCCACTCCCCAATCCCGGCCCCCCAATGACCGACCTGCGCATCTCCCTGATCCAAGGCGACACCCGCTGGCACGATCCGGCCGGCAATCGCGCGCACTACGCCGAGCTGCTGGCGCCGCTGGCCGGCGCCACCGACCTGGTGATCCTGCCGGAGACCTTCACCAGCGGGTTCTCCAACGACGCCTTGGACCGCGCCGAGGACATGGACGGGCCGACCGTGGCCTGGATCCGCGAGCAGGCGGCGCGGCTGGGCGCGGCGGTGACCGGCAGCGTGCAGTTGCGGGTGGCCGACGGCGACGGCGGGACCAAGGTCTTCAACCGCCTGCTGTGGGCCACGCCCGACGGCGGACTGCAGCATTACGACAAGCGCCACCTGTTCCGCTACGCCAACGAACACCAGCGCTACGCCGCCGGGCGCGCGCGGCTGTGCGTGGAGTGGAAGGGCTGGCGGATCAATCCGCAGGTCTGCTACGACCTGCGTTTCCCGGTGTTCTGCCGCAACCGCTACGACGTCGAGCGCCCGGGCCAACTGGATTTCGACCTGCAGCTGTTCGTCGCCAACTGGCCGTCGGCGCGCGCCCATCCATGGCGCACCCTGCTGCGCGCGCGGGCGATCGAGAACCTGTGCTACGTGGCCGCGGTCAACCGGGTCGGCGAGGACGGCAACGGCCTGCACTACGCCGGCGACAGCGCGGTGATCGACTTCCTCGGCCAGCCGCAACTGGAGATCCGCGAGCGCGAGCAGGTGGCCACCACCACGATCTCGGCGGCGGCCCTGGCCGCGCACCGCGCGCGTTTCCCGGCGATGCTCGACGCCGACGCCTTCACCCTGGACGAGTAGGCGGCGCCGGGTGCCGCAGGGCAGCCGCGGCGCAAGCGGAAATGCCTGCTGAACGGGTGCTCCGGCACCCTGTTGCGTTGTCACGGCCGCCACATCGGCGCTGCTACGCTCGCGCCGTCCCCAACCATGGAAATGCCCACATGATCAAGTCGCTCTCTCTGTTGGCGCTGCTGGGCGCCGCCGCGCTCGCGCCGCAGGCCCAGGCCGCGGGCAACATCGATTGCAAGCTGTCGTTCAACCTGTCGGGCTGGTCGGTGTTCTATAAGACCGCCAGCGGCACCGGCACCATCACCTGCAACGACGGCGCGGTGATTCCGGTCAAGATCAGCAGCAAGGGCGGTGGCCTGACCGTCGGCAAGTCGAAGATCGTCGGCGGCCGCGGCACCTTCAGCGGCGCCTACAGCCTCAACGATCTGTTCGGCACCTATGCCGCCGCCGAAGCCCACGCCGGTGTGGTGAAGTCCAGCACCGCGCAGGTCGTCACCAAGGGCGATATCTCGCTGGCCCTGGCCGGGACCGGCGAGGGCGTGGACCTGGGCGTCAACGTCGGCAATTTCGTGATCCAACGTCGCAAGTAAGGCGCCACGTCTTTCCTCGCGACGCGTTGCGCGCGAGGGGGGACAAGCGGCGCGTTGCGAACCCAGGCGTAGTGCGCCTGGGTTCGCTTTTTTTACGAATCACCGAGCTTGCTGCGCTCGCGTTCGACGTCTCCGCGACTCGCCGATGTCGCGCGCCACGCCGTGCCGCAACCGGGCCGGCCCCGCCACGAGGCCGGCTGCTTCCGCCCCGAGGCGCTTACTGCTGCGCGAACACCCAGGCCAACTGGCCGCGCTGCGGTTCCTTGGTCGCCAAGGCCTGCTTGTACAGCGTCCGCGCGGCCCAGCACGCATCTTCGTCGTTGGCCTGGGCGATCTGCGGCAATACCTTCATCAACCGCTGCTGCTCGTCGGCGGGCAGCGCCTGGACCAGGCTGCCCATCGCCGCCTGCACGTCGGCCGGCGCCACCGGCTGCGGCGGCGTGTTGCTCAGTTGCGCGTTGGTGGCCTTGAGCGACATGTCGAACCAGGCGTCGATCTGCGCCGGCGGCAGCCGTTCCAGGCCCTGCAGCATCGCCGCGCTCATCGCCTGCGCGTCGTTCGGATTGCCGCCGCGCGCCAGGACCGCGCACTGCGGCACGTCCACCTTCTCGCTGACCGCGGCGAGGATTTCCAGGCGCTTTTCCAGCGTGGCGTGATCGAGCCGGGCGATGCCCTTCTGCGCCAGTTCGAAGCCGGCCTGCTGCGCCTTCGCCTTGTCGCCCTGCTTGAGCAGCGCCATGTAGCGCGGGTCGTTGACCAGCTTGCGCAACATGCGGTCGAAGGGCTCGTGCAGCGGCGAGCTCTTGGGGTAGGGGTTCTGCGCGGCGGCGACTTCTTCCTGTACCTTTTCCTGCATCTTCTTGCAGGCGCCCAGGCTCAGCACGGCGGCGATCAACAACGGCAGCAGTATCTTCCGTGACATGGAGATATCCCGATAAGTGGAGACGCCGCCGGGGGCAGCGAGGATGGTTAGGATATCGGCTTCGCGCCTGACGCGCATGCCGCGCGGCGCGCGGATCGTCGCTGGCGCCCGATGCGGCAGCGCTGGCTGCGGGCGGCTGCGTGGATCGGTGTGACCGTCGCGGCGGGGAGGGCGTCGCCCGCACGCGGCGCGACCCGGCGCCCTTCGCTGCGTTTTTCGTGGGACGCAGAGCAACCCCGCGAGCCTGGGCCACGCCGCGGCGTCGCGCGAGGCTGCGCACGTATCGGCAAGGCGCCCGGACGCGCCCGACGCCCAGCCACCGACGCATGGCGCGCGCTACCCGTAGGCCTGTTCCATTCTCGACCTGGCCATCTCTTGTCCCGAAGCCGCGCCCAGCAAAAAAGGGCGCCCGCTTGCGCAGGCGCCCTTGAGGCGATCAATCGGCATGGCCGGCGCGGACGCCGGTCCATCGCTCAGCCGCCGCCGCGCGGTCCGCGATTGCCGCCGCCGGGGCGGCCGCCGCCACCCGGACGTCCGCCGCCGGGGCGATTGCCGCCCGGACGGCCGCCGGGGCCGCGCTTCTGCCCGTCGGCGCGCGGGCCGGCCGGACGCGCCGAGCGCGGCGCGGCGCCGTAGGGGCTGAAACCGGGCGTGGCGTGATCGGACGGGAAGCTCGGCGCATTGCCCGGGTGCCCGTACGGATGCGCCTTGCGCTGGCCTTGCCCCTGGCCCTGGCCGCGGCCGGCACCCTGGCCGGCACCCGCGCCGGCGCCGGCGGGACGCGGCTTGCCGTAGGGACGGCCTTGTCCCTGGCCGGCGCCGCCGCGCGCCGCCGGGCCGGCATTGCGGTGCCCGGTCGGGCCGGTGCTGACGCCATCGGGCACGTACCAGGTGCGGAACGCGGCCGGGTTGCCGTCCGGCAGCGGCTTGGGGCCCTTCGGCGTGCGCTGCTTGAACGGCTTCTGCGCCTGCTTGGCGGCCATTTCGCCGCTGACGGTCAGGCCGCCGTGCGGCTTCTTGCCGCCGCGGCCGCGGCCGCGGTCCTCGCGGAAATTGTCGAAGCGGCGCAGCTCGCGGCCTTCGTCGGCGGTGTTGTGGCCATTGACGTAGGCGTTGCCGCCGCGGCCGACCTGCACCGTGGCCTTGGCCGCCTTGCGCTGGCCGATCACCGGCTGCAGGGTCAGCGCCGACGGCGTGCCTTCCTCCAGCTTCAGCTCGGCGCGCAGCGCCTCGACCTTGTCCTGCGCCAGCTCGACCGAGTGTCCGCGCAGCAGTTCGCGCGGCAGCGCGATCTTGCCGTAGCGGGTGCGCTTGAGGCGGCTGACCTGGCAGCCCTGCGATTCCCACAGCCGGCGCACTTCGCGGTTGCGGCCTTCCTTGACCACCACCCGGAACCAGTCGTGCGAATCGGTGCCGCCGATGCGCTCGATCTCGTCGAACTTGGCGCCGCCGTCCTCCAGCAGCACGCCGCGCGACAGGCGCTCGACCATGCTGTCGGGCACCTTCTCCTCGCCTTCCGGGGCGCGCACGCGCACCACGTATTCGCGCTCGATCTCGTAGGAGGGGTGCATCATCGCGTTGGCCAGCTCGCCGTCGGTGGTGAGCAGCAGCAGGCCGGTGGTGTTGATGTCCAGGCGCCCGATCGCGATCCAGCGCGAGCCCTTCAGCGCCGGCAGCGCCTCGAAGATGGTCGGGCGGCCTTCGGGATCCTCGCGCGTGGTCACTTCGCCTTCGGGCTTGTTGTAGATCAGCACGCGCGCCGGCTCGGTCAACGCGCTGGCGACGAAGCTGCGGCCGTCCAGTTCGATCTTGTCGCCGCTCTTGACCGACATGCCGGTCTGCGCGACCTCGCCGTTGACCTTGACCAGGCCGTCGGCGATGCGCTGCTCCAGCGCGCGGCGCGAGCCCAGGCCGGCCTGCGCCAGGACCTTGTGCAGGCGTTCTTCCAGTTTCGGCTGCTCGGCGGCATCGCGCTTGAGCGAGAGCTTGTTCAACGACAGCTTGCGGGAGGTGTCACTCATTCACTTGGCTCCGGCCGGCGCGGATTGCGTCGGCCTGTGGTTCGGAATCGGCATCGTCAACAGCCACGGTCGTCGTCGCGACGGCGTTGTCTTCGGCTTCGTTCGCATCCGCCGCGCGCTCTCCCGGCGCGGCTTCGGGTTCGCCCGTCGGGGCGGTGTCGGGAGATGCGGCAACCGGCGTGGAGGCGTCGTCCGCATCGCGTGTGGTGTCGGCGGTGGCGCCGGGCGCCGCGGTGGCGTCGCCTGCGGTCTCTGGCGCGGCGTCGGCGTCGGCCTGGGTGTGGTCGGCTTCGTCCGTGTCCGCGTCGCCCGCCGCGGCGAGTTGGTCGGCGGCGTCGGTTTCGGTGCCGTGGGGGGCGGTGCCCTCGGCGGCGTCGGCGTCTTCGGGAGCGGTACCCGCATCAGCGGCGTCCGCGCCGTCCGCTCCGGCCTGGGCGATGTCGCCGACCGGCAGCGTGTCGCGGTCCAACTGCAGTTGCGGTTCCAGCTCGCCGATGTCCTTCAGTTCCGACAACGGCGGCAGTTCGTCCAGGCGCTTGAGCCCGAAGTAGTCCAGGAAGCCCTTGGTGGTGCCGAACAGCGCCGGCTTGCCGGGCACGTCGCGGTGGCCGACCACGCGGATCCACTCGCGTTCTTCCAGCGCCTGGATGATGTTGCTGCTGACCGCCACGCCGCGCACCTGCTCGATCTCGCCGCGGGTGATCGGCTGGCGGTAGGCGATCAGCGCCAGGGTTTCCAGGGTGGCGCGGGTGTAGCGGGTCTTGCGCTCGGTCCACAGCCGCGCCACCCACGGGTGGACCTCGCTGCTGACCTGGTAGCGGAAGCCCGAGGCCACTTCCACCAGTTCCACGCCGCGGCCGGCGCAGGCCTCGCGCAGCTGTTCCAGCGCGCGCTCGATGCTGCCCGGCGGGGCCGGCTCCTCCTCGGGGAACAGGCCGTGCAGCTGGGCCAGCGGCAGCGGTTGGTTGGCGGCGAGCAGGGCGGCCTCGACGATGCGGTTGATCAGCGCTTGATCCATGCGTGGGAGGGTCTTGGTGGACTCAGGTGGGGTCGTTGGCGGCGTCGCTGTCGTCGAATTCGCTGTTGAACTGCAGCGGCGCGTTGGTGTTGCCCAGTGCCAGCGACTTGACGTAGATCGGCGCCATCGGCAGGCGTTCGCCGTCGCGCACGACGTGCTCCATCGGCTCCTGGACGATGTCCAGCAGTTGCTCCTTGGCCAGCTCCAGCAGGGCCAGGAAGGTGACCAGTACGCCGAGCTTGCCTTCCTCGGCGTTGAACAGCGATTCGAAGCGGTAGAAGCGGCCGTCGTCCAGCCGGCTCAGCACATCGCCCATCCGCTGCCGCACGCTCAGCGCCTCGCGCTTGATCGCGTGGCCGCTGAACAGTTCGGCGCGCTTGAGTACGTCGTACAGCGCCAGCAGCATTTCCTTCAGTTCCACCGGCGGCGGCAGCTTGACCGCGGCGCGATCCGGCACGTGGGCGTGCGCCGGCGTGGTGTCGCGATCCTGCCGCGGCAGCGCGTCGATGTCCTCGGCCGCCTGCTTGAAGCGTTCGTACTCCTGCAAGCGGCGGACCAGTTCGGCGCGCGGATCGGATTCCTCGCCGTCTTCCGCCGGCGGCCGCGGCAACAGCATGCGCGACTTGATCTCGGCCAGGATCGCGGCCATCACCAGGTACTCGGCCGCCAGTTCGAAGCGCAGCTCCTGCATCACGTTGATGTAGTCCACGTACTGCCGGGTGATCTCGGCGACGGGGATGTCCAGGATGTCCAGGTTCTGCCGGCGGATCAGATACAGCAGCAGGTCCAGCGGGCCTTCGAACGCATCCAGGATCACTTCCAGCGCGTCCGGCGGGATGTACAGGTCCTGCGGAATCTGCAGCACCGGCTGCCCATGCACCACCGCCAGCGGCATTTCCTGCTGCTGTGGTGCGGTCGGCTGGGTTGGCGGGTTCGCGGCGAGCGCGAGTTCGGAGGTCATCGGTCGGACATCAGGTGTTGCGGTAGCGAAAGGCCGGCAGGGGCGGTCCAGCTCGGCGCTTGCCTACCGCGGTTCACGTCGCGTCGTTTCCGCAACGCGATCCACTTCAACAGGACACAAGGCGTACGCCGCACGCGTCGCGGCGACGGGACAGCTCGAGGAGGACGTCTGCGCGGGCGGGTATCGGGCAGCGAATCGGTCGTCGGAAGGGGCTGGGGCGCCAATCACCGACGGGCCGCTGCATCCGGCCGCGTGCAATGGAACCAAGGGTAATGCGCCTGCCGGGTCGGTGTCCAGCGCCGTGGCGCTAGAATTGCGCGGGGTTCATGTGCGCAACGAAGGGCAGGGTGGCGGGATGTGGTATGTGATCGAGGGATACGACGGCGCCGATGCGCTGCCGCGGCGCGCGGCGGCGCGGCCGGCGCACCTGGCGCGGCTGGTGGCGCTGCAGCAGGCCGGACGCCTGTTGCTGGCCGGTCCGTGCCCGGCCATCGACGCCGAGGACCCGGGCCCGGCCGGCTTCAGCGGCAGCCTGGTGGTGGCCGAATTCGCGTCGCTGGCGCAGGCGCGGGACTGGGCCGAGGCCGACCCGTACGTGGCCGCCGGCGTGTATGCGCGGGTCGAGGTACGGCCGTTCCGGAAGACCTTGCCATGAGCGCGCCTGCCCAGGGCGGCACCGCGGCGGGCCGGTTGGAGCGCATCCGCGCCGCGCTGCAGGCGGCCTTCGCGCCGCAGGCGCTGGAAGTGGAGGACGACAGCCACCGCCATGCCGGCCACGCCGGCGCGCGCGACGGGCGCGGCCATTTCAATGTCCGCATCGTCAGCGCCGCGTTCGCCGGGATGGCGCCGCTGGCCCGGCACCGGGCGGTCTATGCCGCGCTCGGCGCCATGATGCAGACCGATATCCATGCGTTGTCGATCCGCGCCGAGGCGCCACCCGGCGGCGCCTGACCGCGGCCGGGTCGCGTTGCTCCTCGGGCAGCGCGTGCCGGGTTGCGGTGCTGGGGGCGGCTGCGGACGTGGCGGAACGACGGGTCGCGGGTTGCGCTGTCCGGGCAATTGAATTGGGGTGGAGAGCGGAATTTGCCCTTGGATTATGTTGCGATGCATCATGAATCGGGCGATTTGGTGATAATCCAAGTCGTTGAATCATAAGGTTTTTATTGGAAAAATAACAAAAGGCTTCTGCCTCGCGCTGAAAACGATTACAGTCCGCGCCAGTTTCTCAATGTCTCTGCCGCGGAGGGCGGCACGATGGCGAAGAGCGCGGTCACCATCAAGGATGTCGCACGCGAGGCCCGGGTATCCGTGGCCACGGTGTCGCGTGCGCTCAACGGCCACGAGAACGTCGCCGAGCCGGTCCGCACCCTGGTGCTGGAGGTGGCCGAGCGCTTGCGCTACAGCCCGCACGCGGCCGCGCGCAGCCTCAGCAGCCGCCACACCCAGACCATCGGCGTGGTGCTGCCGGACCTGTACGGCGAGTTCTTCTCCGAACTGATCCGGGGCATCGACGGCGCCGCCCGCGCGCGCCGCCAGCATCTGCTGGTGTCCAGCTACCACGGCGACCCGGAAGAGCAGGGCCGCGCGCTGCGCGCGATGCGCGGGCGCGTGGACGGCCTGCTGGTGCTGTCGCCCTATGCCGAGCGCCCCGGCTTCTTGACCGACAACCTGCCGCAGGCCTTGCCGACGGTGCTGATCAACACCCACCTCCCCGATGGCGGCTATCCGGTGCTGAGCATCGACGACCATGCCGGCGCGGTGGCGATGACCGAGCACCTGCTGGCGATGGGCCACCGCCGCATCGCCTTCGTCGGCGGCCCGGACCTCAACTTCGATGCGCGCGAGCGCCTGCGCGGATTCCGCGACGTCATCGCCGCGCATCCGGGCGTGGCCGAAGGCCTGGAATTTCCGGGCGAGTTCGACGAGGCCTCGGGCCATCGCGCGGGGCAGGCGATGTTGCAGGCCGGCGTGCTGCCGGACGCGGTGTTCGCCGCCAACGACATGACCGCGCTCGGCTGCCTGTACGCCTTCGCCCAGGCCGGCGTGCGCGTGCCCGACGACGTCGCCCTGGCCGGTTTCGACGACATCCCGCTGGCGCGTTTCGTTCACCCATCCCTCACCACCATGCAGGTGAGTATCGCCGGCCTCGGCGAGCAGGCGATGCGGCGCCTGCTGCAGCTGATCGATCAACCCGGCGACGACGCGGGACTGCGGCAGACGCTGACGCCGCTGCTGGTCGTGCGCGATTCGAGCCGCAACGTGAGCAAGGAGTAATCAGGAGGAAACCCCGCGGCCAGCGCGCCGCGCCTGTTTGTCGCTGTCCATTCGTCGCAGTCACTTGTTGCACTTTTCTCCCTTGTGTACGCAATCACTACAACACCAAGAACCAACCTGGAGGGTTTCATGAATCACCTTACCCACACGACGGCCAAGCCGGCCCGCAAACTGCTCAGCGCCGCGCTGGCCAGCTGCCTGCTGCTGGGCGCCGCGCCGGCGTTCGCGCAGAGCACCGCCGCCACCATCCGCGGCCAGGTCGCGGCCGATGCCGCCGCGCAGGCGCAGGTCACCGCCACCAACCTGGCCACCGGCCTGACCCGCACCGTGCCGGTCAGCAACGGCAGCTACGCGGTCGGCGGCCTGCCGCCGGGGTCCTACCGCATCGACTTGACCGCCAACGGCCAGACCACCAGCCAGACCGTCACCGTGCAGGTCGGCCAGACCGCGACGCTGAATCTCGGCGGCGGCGCGCCGGCCGCCGGCGCCAACGGCGCGGGCGCCACCACGCTCGACGCGGTCCAGGTCACCGCGCCGCCGGTGCTGGTGGAGACCCGCACCTCCGAGAACGCCACCTACATCTCCAACGTGCAGATCGAGAAGCTGCCGCAGGCCACGCGCAACTTCCTGGAGCTGGCCGACAGCGTGCCCAGCGTGCAGTTCCAGCGCGACGCCAAGGGCAACACCACGGTGCGCTCGGGCGCGACCTCGGCCAACGGCACCAACGTCTACATCGACGGCATCAGCCAGAAGAACTACGTGCTGACCGGCGGCGTCAGCGGCCAGGATTCCAGCCGCGGCAATCCGTTCCCGCAGTCGGCGATCGGCGAGTACAAGGTCATCACCTCCAACTACAAAGCCGAGTTCGACCAGGTCAGCAGCGCGGCGATCGTCGCCTCGACCAAGTCCGGCACCAACGATTTCCACGGCAGCTTCTTCTGGGATACCACCAACGACGACTGGCGCGCCGAAAGCCCGCTGGAGCGCAAGGCCGGCGAGCGCGACGATTTCTCCGAGACCCAGTACGGCGCCACCTTCAGCGGCCCGATCCTCAAGGACCGCGCGCATTTCTTCGTGGCCTACGAGGCCAAGGAATACAACACGCCGAACACGGTGATCCCGGGCGGCATCTACGCCGACCGCGTCGACCAGTTGCCGGCGCAACTGCAGCCGCTGGTCGCCACCTACAGCACCCCGTTCAAGGAAGACCTGTACTTCGCCAAGATCGACTGGACCATCGGCGACAACAACCTGTTCGAGCTGAGCGGCAAGTACCGCAAGGAAGACGAACTGTCGGACATCGGCGACACCACCACCTACCAGCACGGCAGCACCAACGGGCAGAAGGAAAAGCGCGCCAACCTGCGCTGGCAGTACACCGGCGCGGCGTTCCTCAATGATCTGAACCTGAGCTACGAGAGCGCGTACTGGACCCAGGACCCGCTCACCAACGGCAGCGGCTACGTGCTGTCGTACGTGCCGCAGGCCGGCAACGAGACCACCGTGCTCACCGCCGGCGCCGGCAGCAGCTTCCAGAACAAGGGCCAGGAAGGCTGGACGCTGCAGGACGACCTGACCTTGAACAGCATGGACTGGCACGGCAGCCATACGGTCAAGATGGGCTTCAAGTACAAGGACATCGAGCTGGATTCGACCCAGATCAATCCGGCCAATCCGCAGTACTACTACAACATCCTGACCGACGTCGACACGCCGTACCGGGTGCGCTGGGGCGACACCGGCGGCGGCGGTTCGGTGGTGTCCAAGAACAAGCAGTACGGCATCTACCTGCAGGACGACTGGGAGGTCAACGAGCACCTGACCCTGAACCTGGGCGTGCGCTACGACTACGAGAAGACCCCGTCGTTCCTGGACTTCGTGACCCCGCCCGAGGTCGCCGGCGCGCTGTTGAACTGGAGCAACCTCAACAACGCCAACTACGACATCGCCAACTACATCAGCACCGGCAACAACCGCAAGGCGTTCAAGGACGCCTGGCAGCCGCGCCTGGGCTTCTCCTACGACCTGGCCGGCGATCAGGCGCACGTGATCTACGGTGGTGCAGGCCGTGCCTACGACCGCAACATCTTCGATTACCTGGCGCTGGAACAGCTCAACAACAGCTTCAAGTCGTACAGCTACTACTTCAACAGCGGCAACACGCCGTGCCTGGGCCAGCCGTGCGTGGCCTGGAACGAGGCCTACGCCACCCCGGCCGGCCTGGATGCGCTGCGCGCAGGCAGCACCGGCGGCGGCGGTCGCGAGATCTACCTGATCGACAACAACATCAAGGTGCCGTACTCCGACCAGTTCAGCCTGGGCATGCGCAACATGCTGCATTTCTGGGGCAACGACTGGTACACCGACGTGACCTTGAGCCGGATCGTCAGCGAGGATGGCTTCGTGTTCCTGCGCGGCAACCGCCGCGCCGACGGGTCGTTCTTCCTGCCGGGCACCACCTCCGGCGTGCCGACCGACTCGCCCGACGGCTACAACGCGATCGTGCTGGGCACCAACGGCCTGAAGACGCGCAACAACCAGTTGGCGCTGAAGCTGGACAAGCCCTACGACAAGGAATCGGGCTGGGGCCTGACCGTGGCCTACACCTTCTCCGACGCCAAGGAGAACCGCCAGTACGGCGAGCACTACGCACTGGACCAGGAGTCGATGGCCGGTTACGGCTGGCGCGAGGCCGGCGGCATTCCGAAGAACCGCCTGGTGGTGACCGGCATCTACGACCTGCCGTATGCCATCACCCTGTCCGGCAAGCTCTCGCTGGCCAGCCAGACCCCGCGCTACGGCACCGACTGCCTGGCGGGCAACGACCAGTGCTATATCATCCAGTACAAGCCGGATTCCACGTTGGGCTACAAGGAATTTAGCCTGGCGGCGAACAAGGAATGGGATACCGGCGCCGGCATCAAGTTCAACGTGCGCGCCGACATCATCAACCTGTTCAACTGGACCAACTATGCGGACTACAACACCGCGACCGGTACCTTCGATGACCCGAACACGGCCTACGGCACGCCCAATGGCGTGCTGGCATCGCCGATGCGGACGTTCAAGCTGTCGTTCGGCTTGAACTGGTAAGCCCGGCCGCCGCGGCTCCGCGTGATCGGAGCCGCGGCGGTTGCAGAGTGGGATATAGTTTCACGCGTGGATGTAAACGATTACACGGGGGGTGGCACGATGAGGCAGCGCGCTTTCGTACGTTTTTCGCTGATGCTGACGGTCGCGGTCGGCGTGTTGTTGACGTCGTGCAAGAAGACCGATGAACCGGTCGTCGCCGAGAAGAAGCCGGTGAAGGTGATCCTGGTGGAAGCCGAACTGCCGCCGAAGCTGCTCAAACCCGAATTGCCGCCGCTGTTCGACGACATCGAACGGCGCACTTTCCAGTTCTTCTGGGATACCACCAACGAACAGAACGGCATGGCGGTGGACCGCTACCCGTCGCGCCCGTTCGCCAGCATCGCCTCGATCGGCTTCGCGCTCACCGTGTATCCGATCGGCTATGAGAACGGCTGGATCAGCCGCGAGCAGGCGGTGCAGCGCACCCTGACCACGCTGCGCTTCCTGCGCGACGTGCCGGTCGGCCCGCAGCGCACCGGCCGCGCCGGCTACAAGGGGTTCTACTACCACTTCCTGGACATGCAGAAGGGCCTGCGCTACGACCAGTGGGTGGAGCTGTCGACCGTGGATACCGCATTGCTGATGATGGGCGTGCTGTTCGCGCAGTCCTACTACGAAGGCGATACCGCCGACGAGAAGGAGATCCGCCAGATCGCCGACACGCTGTACCGCCGCGTGGACTGGAAGTGGATGCAGCAGCGCACGCCGCTGATCACCATGGGCTGGTACCCCGAGCGCGGCTTCATCCAGCACGACTGGATGGGCTACAACGAGGGCATGATGGTCTACCTGCTGGCGCTGGGTTCGCCGACCCATGCGGTCGAACCCGATGCCTGGCTGGAGTGGACCCGCACCTACAACAAGGACTGGGGCGTGTACTACGGCCAGGAATACCTGGCGTTCGGACCGCTGTTCGCGCATCAGTACAACCACGTCTGGATCGACTTCCGCGACATCCAGGACCAGTACATGCGCGAGCACGGCATCGACTACTTCCTCAACAGCCGCCGCGCCACCCTGGCGCAGCGCGAGTACGCCATCGACAACCCGATGAAGTGGAAGGAGTACGGCGAGAACGTGTGGGGCCTGACCGCCAGCGACGGTCCGCAGAACACCACCCAGGAGTACCGCGGCGAGCAGCGCCAGTTCTTCCACTACCGCACCCGCGGCGCCGGCCTGTTCGAGGCCTTCGACGACGGCACCATCGCGCCGACCGCGGCGGTGTCCTCGATCGTGTTCGCGCCGGAAGTGGTGATCCCGGCCACGCAGGAGATGCACAAGCGCTTCGGCGACTACATCTATTCCAGCTACGGCTTCCTGGATTCGTTCAATCCCAGCTTCAACTACGATATTCCGCTCAAGACCGGCCGCATGGTCCCCAACCGCGGCTGGGTGGCCGGCGACTACATCGGCATCGACCAGGGCGCGATCGTCACCATGATCGCCAACTACCGCAACGAGTTCGTCTGGAACGTGATGAAGAAGAACAAGTACCTGCGCACCGGGCTGGAGCGCGCCGGCTTCAGCGGCGGCTGGCTGACCCCGGAAGGCGAGGCGCAGCCGTTGCCGAAGAAGGACGAGCAGGCGGCGACGGCGCGCGCGCTGGGCATCGCCGAATCGCGCGCCGCCTCCGCCGAGGCGCAGCCCAATCCCGCGCAGCGCCAGCCGCAGAACCCCGAATGAGCGCATCGTCGATCCGCCGTTGGATGGCGCTGGGCCTGCTGCTGCTGGCCGTAGGCGGCTGCGCGCGCGAGCCGCAGGGCGAGGTGGTGCGGTTCTGGGCGATGGGGCGCGAGGCCGAGGTCGTGGCCGAACTGATCCCGGAGTTCGAGAAGGAGAATCCCGGCATCCACGTGGACATCCAGAACATCCCGTGGACCGCCGCGCACGAAAAGCTGTTGACGGCCTTCGCCGCCGACGGGTTGCCGGACGTGTGCCAGCTCGGCAACACCTGGATCCCCGAGTTCGCCGCGCTGGACACGCTGCAGCCGCTGCAGCCCTACGTCGACCGCTCCAAGGTGGTCGATCCCAAGGATTACTTCCCGGGCATCTGGGATACCAGCGTCATCGACGGCCAGCTGTACGGGGTGCCGTGGTACGTGGACACGCGCCTGCTGTTCTATCGCAAGGACATGCTGCGCGAGGCCGGCGTGACCAAGCTGCCGCAGACCTGGGCCGAATGGGAGCAGGCGATGGCCGCGGTGAAGCGGCACGTCGGGCCCAAGCGCTACGCGATCCTGATGCCGATCAACGAATTCGAACAACAGCTGTCGTTGGGCCTGCAGCTCAACGATCCGCTGCTGCGCGACCACGACAACTACGGCAATTTCCGCAGCCCCGGTTTCCGCAAGGCGCTGGGGTTCTACGCCAACATGTTCGAACAGGGCTGGGCGCCGAAGATGTCCGAGACCCAGATCTCCAACGTCTGGGACGAGTTCTTCAACGGATTCTATGCGTTCTACATCTCCGGGCCCTGGAACATCCGCGAATTCCGCAAGCTGGAGCCGGCGGCGCTGAAAGGGCAGTGGGGCACGATGCCGCTGCCCGGTCCGGACGGCCCGGGCGCCGGCATCGCCGGCGGCACCAGCCTGGTGATCTTCCGCAAGTCGCAGCAGAAAGAGGCGGCGTGGAAGCTGATCGAGTTCCTGTCGCGGCCGCAGACCCAGGCGCGCTTCCATGCGCTGATCGGCGACATGCCGCCGCGGCGCAGCACCTGGAACTATCCGTCGCTGGCCAACGACCCGCTGGCGCATGCGTTCCGCGACCAGTTGGAGCGGGTCAAGCCGGCGCCGAAGGTGCTGGAATGGGAGCGCATCGTGCAGGAGATGCGGCTGGTCACCGAGCGCGTGGTACGCGGCGGCGAACCCCAGGAGAAGGCGGTGCAGGACCTGGACAAGCGCGTGGACGAGATCCTGGAGAAGCGGCGCTGGATCTACCAGCAGCAGCATCCGCAGGCGGCGGCGCCGGCCGCGGGAGCGGCGCCATGAAGCGCGGCTCCCTGGCGGGGTGGCTGTTCGCCGGCCCGGCGCTGATCGTGATCGGCGTGTTCTTCGGCTTGCCGGTGCTGTCGGCGCTGGCGCTGAGCGTCACCGACTTCGATCTGTACGCGCTGGCCGACAGCGACCATCTGCGCTTCGTCGGCTTCGGCAACTACATCGAGTTGCTGCAGACGCAGATGTTCTGGAAGTCGTTGTGGAACACCACGTACTTCGTGATCGTCGGCGTGCCGCTGTCGATCGCCGCCTCGCTGGGCGCGGCGCTGCTGCTCAATGCGCCGATGGCGCGGTTCAAGGCGCTGTTCCGCACCGCGCTGTTCGCGCCGGTGGTGACCACGCTGGTGGCGGTGGCGGTGATCTGGCGCTACCTGTTCCACACCAGCTATGGCCTGGTCAACTACGGCCTGGCGCACCTGGGCATCGGCCCGATCGACTGGCTCGGCGACCCGCACTGGGCGATGCCGACCATCATGCTGTTCGCGGTGTGGAAGAACTTCGGCTACAACATGGTGATCTTCCTCGCCGGCCTGCAGGGCATCCCGCAGGACCTGTACGAGGCCGCGCGCATCGACGGCGCCTCGAAATGGCGGCAGTTCCTGCACATCACCCTGCCGATGCTGGGGCCGGTGCTGCTGGTGGTCGGGGTGATCACCGTGTCCGGCTACTTCCAGCTGTTCGCCGAACCCTACGTGATGACCCGCGGCGACCCGCTGCAGAGCACGGTCAGCGTGCTGTACTTCATGTTCGAGGAAGGCTTCAAGTGGTGGAACCTCGGCCGCGCGTCGGCGGTGGCGTTCCTGCTGTTCTTGATCATCCTGGGAGTGACCTCCGTGATGCTGCGCTTCGGCCGCAAGAAGGACCTGGTATGAGCCGCGAAATCGGCGCCTCGCGCTGGAACGCGGTGCTGGTCAACGGCGGGCTGCTGGTGCTGGCGCTGATCAGCCTGGCGCCGTTGCTGTGGATGGTGTCGGTGTCGTTCATGCCGGCCGGGCAGGCCAGCCGCTTTCCGCCGCCGCTGCTGCCCACCGGCCCGACCCTGGCCAACTACGGCGAGCTGTTCTCGCGCACCGGCATGGCGCGCAACTTCGCCAACAGCCTGCTGGTGTCGTGCGCGATCACCTTCGGCTCGCTGCTGATCAACACCATGGCCGGCTATGCCTTCGCCAAGCTGCGCTTCGTCGGCAAGGAGCGGATCTTCCAGATCCTGCTGGCGGCGCTGGTGATCCCGGCGCAGGTGGCGATGCTGCCGCTGTTCCTGCTGATGAAGCAGCTGCACCTGGTCAACAACTTCGGCGGGGTGGTGGTGCCGGCGCTGGCGACGGTGTTCGGCATCTTCCTGGTGCGGCAGTACGCGCGCTCGATCCCGGACGAACTGCTGGAGGCCGCCCGCATCGACGGCGCCGGCGAGCTGCGCATCTTCTTCCAGATCGTGCTGCCGATGCTCAAGCCGGTGCTGGTGACGCTGACCATCTTCACCTTCATGGCCGCCTGGAACGACTTCATGTGGCCGTTGATCGTGCTGACCGACCAGGAGCACTACACCTTGCCGGTGGCGCTGGCGGCGCTGTCGCGCGAGCACATCATGGACGTGGAAATGATGATGGCCGGCGCGGTGGTCACGGTGATCCCGGTGCTGGCGCTGTTCCTGGCCTTGCAGCGCTACTACATCCAGGGGCTGTTGCTGGGCAGCGTCAAGGGGTGAGGCGCAACGCTTGCGCGCCACTGGCGCGCGTTGCGCCGAACGCCCGGCCATGGATGGCCGGGCCGGACGTTCTGGTGTAGGAGTGTTGCGCCATGGATGGCGGCGGTTTTGCCGATCATGGAGCGCCACTGGCGCGCGTTGCGCCGAACGCCCATCCATGGATGGCCGGGCCGGACGTTCTTGTGAGGGGATGTGGTGCCACGGACGGCCGCAGCGACACGCAGTATCGCGCACCACTTGCGCCCAGCAGCACGCCAACAGGAATGCCCCTGTAGGAGCGGCTTCGGCCGCGACGCTTTCCCGAACACCGCGTCGGACGCGCCGCTCCTGCAACCAACGCCAACGACACAACGGAGCACACGGTCTATGACGGAAGCAGCGGCGACGACGAGCAGGTGGTGGGCGATGGCCTTGCTGGGCCTGGCGGCGGCACAGGCCTGCGCCGCGCCGCCGACCGCGCTGGTGGCGCTGGACGGCTTCAACAACCTGGACAACTGGCAGATCGTCGTCTCCAATCAGGTCACCGCCTCGACCCGGCTGGTGCAGGCCGCCAGCGGCGGCCGCGCCAAGGCGATCTGCCTGGACTACGACTTCAACGGCGTCTCCGGCTACGCCGGCATCCGCCGCGCGATCCCGATCGAGTATCCGGACAACTACCAGCTCTCGTTCCAGCTGCGCGGCGATTCGCCGAGCAACGACCTGCAGTTCAAGCTGGCCGACGCCAGCGGCGACAACGTGTGGTGGGTCAACCGCCCGCGCTACGACTTCCCCAAGCAGTGGAGCACGGTCAGCTACAAGAAGCGGCAGATCGACAAGGCCTGGGGGCCGAGCCCGGACAAGGAGCTCAAGCGCAGCGCGCAGGTCGAGTTCACCATCTACAACCAGGTCGGCGGCAAGGGCTCGGTGTGCTTCGACCAGTTGACCCTGACCCCGCTGCCGCCGCAGGACACCTCGCCGCTGACCGCCAAGGTCAGCGCCGACACCGCGCCGGCGCTGGAGCAGCGCATCGCCGACGGCAAACCGGAGACGGTGTGGTACAGCGGCAACGCCAAGCGCCAGACCATCATGCTGGACCTGGGCAAGGTGCGCGAATTCGGCGGCGCCAAGGTGCAGTGGGCGCCGGGCGTGTATGCCTCGCGCTACACGCTGCAGGGTTCGGCCGACGGCCGCAGCTGGCGCGAACTGCGCCGGGTTACCGCCGGCAACGGCGGCACCGACTGGCTGCCGATGCCCGAGACCGAGGCGCGCTACGTGCGCATCGACCTGGAGGACGGCCCCAGCTTCCGCTACGGCATCGCCGACATCGCGCTGCAGCCGCTGGCCTTCGCCGCGACCCCGAACGATTTCGTCAAGTCGGTGGCGGCCGATTCCACCCGCGGCTGGTTCCCGCGCGGCTTCAGCGGCGAGCAGCCGTACTGGACCATCGTTGGCCTGGACGGCGGCCGCGAGCAGGGCCTGGTCGGCGAGGACGGCGCGATCGAGGTGGGCAAGGGCGGTTTCAGCATCGAGCCGTTCCTGCTGCTGGACGGCAAGCGCCTGAGCTGGGCCGACGTGACCACCACGCAGAGCCTGCAGGACGATTACCTGCCGATTCCCAGCGTGGACTGGCGCCACGACAACGCCGGCCTGCGCGTCACCGCCTTCGTCCAGGGCACCCCGGAGCAGGCGCAACTGGTGGCGCGCTACCGGCTCAGCAATCCCAGCAAGCAGGCGCACGACTACACCCTGGCGCTGGCGGTGCGGCCGTTCCAGGTGAATCCGCCCAGCCAGTTCCTCAACACCGTCGGCGGCGTCAGCCCGATCCGCTCGCTGGCCTTCGCCGGTGGCCAGGTGCAGGTCAACGGCCAGCCGCGCGTGTTCGCGGTGCAGAAGCCGGACGCGAGCTACGCCACCGCATTCGACGCCGGCATCGACATCGAGCGGCTGGGCACCGACAGCAGCGGCCTGCCGCAGCAGGCGCAGGATCCCGATGGCCTGGCCTCCGGCGCGCTGCTGTACCGCGGGCGGCTGGCCCCGGGCGAAGTGCGCGAGGTGGCGCTGCTGATCCCGCAGACCGGCACGCAGGCGCTGCCGCCCGGCTTCGACGCGGCCGCCGCCCAGCAACAGGTCGCCGCGCAATGGCGCGACAAGCTGGACCGCGTGCAACTGCACGTGCCGGCAGAGGGCAAGGCCGTGGCCGACACCTTGCGCACCGCGCTGGCGCACATGCTGATCTCGCGGATCGGGCCGCGCCTGCAGCCGGGCACGCGCTCGTACTCGCGCAGTTGGATCCGCGATGGCGCGATGATCTCCGAAGGCCTGCTGCGCCTGGGCCGCGCCGACGTGGCGCGCGAGTACCTGGAGTGGTACGCGCCGTACCAGTTCGCCAACGGCATGGTGCCGTGCTGCGTGGACGACCGCGGCAGCGATCCGGTGCCGGAGAACGACAGCCATGGCGAGCTGATCTTCGGCGTCGCCGACTACTACCGCTACAGCGGCGACCGCGCGTTCCTGGAACAGATGTGGCCGCACGTGCTGGCCGCCTACGAGTACATGGAGCAGTTGCGCGCCAGCGAGCGCACCGAGGAGAACCGGGCGCGCAATCCGGCGTTCTACGGGATGATGCCGGTGTCGATCAGCCACGAAGGCTATTCGGCCAAGCCGATGCATTCGTACTGGGACAACTTCTGGGCGCTGCGCGGCTACAAGGACGCGGTGGCGATCGCCGCCGAGCTGGGCCGGGTCGACGATGCGGCGCGTTTCGCCGCCGCCCGCGACGAATTCCGCCAGGACCTGTACGCCTCGCTGCAGACCGCCACCGCGCAGCACCACATCGACTTCCTGCCGGGCTCGGCGGAACTGGGCGATTTCGATCCCACCTCCACCACCATCGCGCTGGCCCCCGGCGGCGAGCAGGGAAGGCTGCCGACGCAACTGCTGAACAACACCTTCGAGCGTTACTGGGGCGAGTTCGCCAGCCGCCGCGACGGCAAGCGCGAGTGGAAGGACTACACCCCCTACGAGTGGCGCAACGTCGCCGCGTTCGTGCGCCTGGGCTGGCGCGAGCGGGCCTGGGATGCGACCCAGTTCTTCTTCAAGGACCGCGCACCGCAGCCGTGGAACCAGTGGGCCGAAGTGGTCTCGCGCACGCCGCGCAAGCCGTTCTTCGTCGGCGACCTGCCGCACGCCTGGGTGGCCTCGGACTTCGTGCGTTCGGTGCTGGACATGTTCGCCTACGCGCGCGACGTCGACGACAGCCTGGTGCTGGCGGCCGGCGTGCCGGCGGCATGGCTGGACGGCAAGGGCGTGGCGATCGAGCAGTTGCGCACTCCGCAGGGACCGCTGAGTTACCAGCTGCGGCGGCAGAAGAACCGGCTGCTGCTGCACGTCCCCGACGGCCTGCGCGTGCCCAGCGGCGGGCTGGTGCTGCCGTGGCCGTACCCGGGCGAACCCGGCCGCACCCAGATCAATGGCGAAGCGGCGCAGTGGGAAGGCGGCGAGTTGCGGATCCGGTCGTTGCCGGCGGATGTGCAGATCGAGGTGCGGTGAGGCCGGGAATCGGGATTGGGGAATCGGGATTCGTAACAGCAAAAGCAAAAGCAAAAAAGCGCCGGCATGCCGGCGCTTTTTTGTTCGCTTCCCGATCGCGGGGAGCAGGGCTTAGCGAATCCCGAATCCCCAATTACGAATCCCTGACCTACCGGCCCCTGACAGAGCGGACGATCTCAGCAGCCTTCGCCGCGCTCTCGCGCACCTTGTCCCACGCGCCGTTGGCCAGCCAGTCCTTGGGCACCATCCACGAGCCGCCGATGCAGACCACGTTCGGCTGCGCCAGGTACTCGGCGGCGGTGCTCTCGCCGATGCCGCCGGTGGGGCACAGCTTGAGGTCGGCCAGCGGGCCGGCCAGGCCCTTGAGCATCGCCAGGCCGCCGACCGCGGTGGCCGGGAACAGCTTGCACACGCGGAAGCCGCGCGCCATCAGCGCCAGCAGTTCGGTCGGGGTGGCCGCGCCCGGCACCACCGGCAGCGGCGCCCGCGCCAGCGCGTCGGCCAGCGCCGGCGGCGTGCCCGGGGTGACGATGAAGTCGGCGCCGGCGTCGATGGACTGCTGCAGCTGGGTCTCGGTGAGTACGGTGCCGGCGCCGATCTTGATGTCCGGCAACTCGCGCTTGAGCATCGCCAGCGCCTCCATCGCCACCGGCGTGCGCAAGGTCAGCTCGATGGCGGGCAGGCCGCCGTCGAGCAGGGCGGCGGAGACGCGGCGCGCCTCGTCCAGGCTGTGCACGGTCACCACCGGCAGGATGCCGGCGGCGCGCAGCAGGGTTTCGGCGGTGGTCTGGTGTTCGGCAATCGTCATGACGGTCTCGGGTTCGCGATGATGGCAGGGCGCTGGCCGCTATCGGCCAGCGCGGGGCGAGGCGAGGGCGCGCTCCGCGCCGTCGCGCCGCGGTCGGGTTAGGCGTCCTTTTCCTCGTGCGGCGCGGCCGCGGCCTCGGCGCTGCGGCCGAGGTCGTACTCGGCGTCGTAGTCCCACACGTCGCCGTCGGCGGCCGGCGGGCCGCAGGAGATCGACATCGCGCCCTGGTCGGCGGGGCCGACCACGCGGCGATTGATCGCGAACAGGTTGCGGCCGATGTCGTGCGCGGCCGGGGAGGTGTTCGGCGCCAGCGCGCGCGCCGCCCATTCGGCGGCCTCCACCAGCACTTCCAGGGTGCCGGCCTCGCCATCCAGGCGCACGATGTCGCCCTCGCGCACGCGCGCGATCGGGCCGCCGCGCGCCGCTTCCGGAGTCACGTGGATCGCCGCCGGGAACTTGCCCGAGGCGCCGGACAGGCGCCCGTCGGTGACCAGCGCCACGCGCCGGCCCTGGTTCTGCAGCAGGCCCAGCAGCGGCGCCAGCGAATGCAGCTCCGGCATGCCGTTGGCGCGCGGCCCCTGGTAGCGCAGCACCACCACGAAGTCCTGCGGCAGCACGCCGGCGGCATGCAGCTTGTTCAACGCCTGCGGCGCGTCGATGACCACCGCCGGCGCCTCGATGGTGCGGAACTGCGGCTTCACCGCCGACAGCTTGATCAGCGACTTGCCGAGGTTGCCGCGCAGCAGGCGCAGCCCGCCCTGCGCCTCGAACGGGTTGGAGGCCGGGCGCACCACGGTCTCGTCGGCGCTCTTGGCCGGGCTCGGCACGTAGGCCAATGCGCCGTTCTGCACGCAGGGCTCATCGCCGTAGGCGCGCATGCCGCCGGGCACGATGGTGGGCAGGTCGTCGTGCATCAGCCCGGCGTCCATCAGCTCGCGGAACACGAAGCCGATGCCGCCGGCCGCGGCGAAATGGTTCACGTCGGCTTCGCCGTTGGGATACACGCGGGTCAGCAGCGGCACCAACTGCGACAGCGCGTCCAGATCGTCCCAGGTCAGCACGATGCCGGCCGCGCGCGCCACCGCCACCCAGTGGATGGTGTGGTTGGTGGAACCGCCGGTGGCCATCAGCGCGACCGCGGCGTTGACGATCGCGCGTTCGTCGATCAGCCGGCCGAGCGGACGGAAGTCGCTGCCCAGCGCGGTGATGCGCAGCGCGCGCTCGGTGGCTTCCTGGGTCAGCGCATCGCGCAGCGGCGTGCCCGGATTGACGAAGGAGGCGCCGGGCAGCTGCACGCCCATCGCTTCCAGCAGCACCTGGTTGGAGTTGGCGGTGCCGTAGAAGGTGCAGGTGCCGGGTGCGTGGTAGGACGCCGACTCGGCGGCCAGCAGTTCCTCGCGGGTGGCCTGGCCGGCGGCATAGCGCTCGCGCACCTCGGCCTTCTGCTTGTTGGGGATGCCCGGGGTCATCGGCCCGGCCGGCACGAACACCGCCGGCAGGTGGCCGAAGGCGAGCGCGCCGATCAGCAGGCCGGGCACGATCTTGTCGCACACGCCCAGGTAGATCGTGCTGTCGAACATGTCGTGGCTGAGGCCGATCGCGGTGGCCTGGGCGATCACGTCGCGCGAGAACAGCGACAGTTCCATGCCCGGGCGGCCCTGGGTCACGCCGTCGCACATCGCCGGCACGCCGCCGGCGACCTGCGCGGTGGCGCCGAGCGCGCGCGCGGTGCTGCGGATCATCTCCGGATAGTGTTCGAACGGCTGGTGCGCCGAGAGCATGTCGTTGTAAGCGGTGACGATGCCCAGGTTGGGAGTGATCCCGCCTTCCAGCCGGCTCTTGTCGGTCGGGCCGCAGGCGGCGAAGCCGTGCGCCAGGTTGCCGCAGCTCAGGCGGGCGCGGAACGGGCCGTCGCGCAATGCGGCGTCGATGCCGGCCAGGTAGGCGCGCCGCGACGGCGCGCTGCGCTCGCGGATGCGTTCGGTGATCGCGTGGAGGGTCGGATGCAGGCTCATTGGCTGAAGGGCTATGAAAGGGGAATTGGGAATGGGGAATGGGGAATCGCAAGAGCGGGAGTGCGACAGCGCGAGGCCGTTCCCATTCCCGATTCCCGATTCCCCACTCCCGGCCTCACTCGCACCAATGCACGCGCAAGCGCGCACCGGGCGTGTCGAAGGCGACGCGGATCGGGTACTCGTGGGCATCATTGCCGGCCAGCGCGCGTTCGAGCACCTCGAGCTTCTGCTTGCCGCGCAGCAGCAGCATGCGCTGGCCGATCGGCGCCAGGCCGGCTGGAGTCAGGGTGATGCGCAGCGGCCAGGTGTTGGCGCCGGGGCAGCCGGTGGCGTCGAGCGCGGCGTAGGGCAGCGGATTGGCCAGCGCCTTGCCCAGGTCGGTGGCGCCGGGGAACAGCGACGCGGTGTGGCCGTCGCCGCCCATGCCCAGCACCGCCATGCATGCGGCCGGCGCGTGCTGCGCGTGCACGTTGGCGGCATGCACGCAGTCCTGCAGCGGCTTGCCGACCCGCACCAGCGGCTCGAAACGCGCGCCCTCGGCGCGCTCCAGGAAGCTCTGCCGGACCAGATAGGCGTTGCTGTCGCTGTCCTGCGGCGACAGCCAGCGCTCGTCGACCAGGCCCACCTCCAGCTTCGACCAGTCCAGCGGCAGTTCGGCCAGCGCCTGGTACACCGGTGCCGGGGTGGTGCCGCCGGACAGCAGCAGGCGCGCGGCGCCGCGCTGCCGGATCTCCGTGCGCAACGCCGCGCCGATCTCGGCCGCGGCCGCGTCGATCCATTCGTCGGGATCGTCGTAACGGACCAGGGTGATGCGGTCGGACAACGTGGGGCTCATGCGACGACTCCTGGAGATTCGCGCTCGGCATCCACCGCGTAGGCGGCGGCGCCAAGCAGGCCGGGGCGCGGGTGGACCACCGCCAGCGACGGCACCCGCGCCATGATCGACGAAAACCGGCCCTTGTGCTCGAAGCGCTGGCGGAAGCCGGAGTGCTGGATCGCATCGAGCATCTTCGGCACCAGCCCGCCGGTCAGGAACACGCCGTCCCAGGCGCCCTGGACCAGCACCAGGTCGCCGGCGATGGCGCCGAACACCGCGCAGAACACGTCGATGGTGCGCATCGCGCGGTAGTCGCCCTGCGCGGCGCGGGCGGTGATGTCCTCCGGCTGCAGCGGGCCGGGATCGTCGCCGGCGATCTCGCTGAGCGCGCGGTGGATGTTGACCAGGCCGGGGCCGCAGATCAGGCGTTCGTTGGAGACGCGGCCGAACTGCTGCGACAGCACCTCCAGGATACGGATCTCCTCCGGCGTGCCCGGCGGGAAGCTGACGTGGCCGCCCTCGGTCTCCAGCGGATAGCAGCGGCCGCCGCGGATCAGCAGGCCGCCCACGCCCAGGCCGGTGCCCGGGCCGATCACCGCGTAGTTGCGCGGCAGCGCGACCGGCGCCGGCTGCCACGCGGCGCCGCCGACCTGGACCACGTCCTGCGGCTGCAGCAGGCTGATCGCCATCGCCTGCGCGGCGAAGTCGTTGATCAGGTGCAGGTCGTCGAAGCCGAGCATGGCGCGGGTGCGCGAGCGCGAGATCACCCACGGATGGTTGGTGATCCGCGCCTCGTCGCCGTCCACGCGCCCGGCCACGGCGAACACGCCGCTGCGCGCTTCCACCCCGGTCTGCTGCAGGTAGTAGCGCGCCGCGTCGCCCAGCGACGGGAAGTCCACCACCGCGAAGGTCTGCGTGCTGTCGTCGAGCAGCGGCGTGGACGCGCCGAGGTCGGCGAGCGCGAAGCGTGCGTTGGTGCCGCCGATGTCGGCGACCAGCACCGGGCGCAGCGGCGCGCTCATGGCGCGTCCCGGTGCACGGCGCTGGCGTCGTCGGCGGAGACGTAGCGTTCGGCGTCCTTCGGCCCCCAACTGCCGGCCGGGTAGGGTTGCAGCGGCAGTTGCGCCTGCGCCCAGGCGTCGCTGACGCTGTCGATCCAGGCCCAGGCCGCGCGCACTTCGTCGTCGCGCACGAACAGCGCGTGGTTGCCGTTGAGCGCGTCGAGCATCAGCCGCTCGTAGGCGATGCGGCGGTGCAGGCCGGTCGGCACCGACAGCTCCAGTTCCAGCGGCTGCAGTTCCAGCGCGCCCCATTCCGGGCCGGCCAGGCTGCTCATCAGCCCCAGTTCGATGTTCTCCTGCGGCTGCAGCTGGAAGGTCAGCCGGTTCGGCGCCACGTGCCGCGCGTCGGGACGCTCGAACAGCCAGTGGGTGACCGGCTTGAGCGTGACCACGATGCGCGTGGTGCGTTCGGCCAGGCGCTTGCCGGTGCACAGCCGGAACGGCACCCCGGCCCAGCGCCAATTGTCGATGTAGGCGGTGACGCCGACGAAGGTCTCCACGTCGCTGCCTTCCGGCGGCTGGTAGGCCTGCGCCGGCTGGCCGTTGATGCTGCCGGCGGTGTAGCGCCCGCGCACGCTGTCGCGCGCGGCGTGTTCGGCGCTCAGCGGCCGCAGCGCGCGCAGCACCTTGACCTTCTCGTCGCGGATGCGGTCGGCCTCCAGCGAGGCCGGCGGTTCCATCGCCACCAGGCACAGCAACTGCAGGATGTGGCTCTGCACCATGTCGCGCAGCGCGCCGGAGCGGGCGTAGTAGGCGTCGCGCCCGTCCACGCCCTCGCTCTCGGCGACCAGGATCTCCACCGACTCGATGTAGTTGCGGTTCCACACCGCTTCCAGCAGGGTGTTGCCGAAGCGCAGCGCGATCAGGTTCTGCACCGCGGCCTTGCCCAGGTAATGGTCCAGGCGGAACACGCGGTCCTCGTCGATCAGCGCGCCGATCGCCTGCACGATCTCGCGCGCGCTCTCCGAATCGTGGCCGATCGGCTTCTCCAGCATCAGTCGGTGCGGCGCGGCCAGCGCCCCGCCCAGGGCCAGGCCCTGGCAGGTGCTGATGTACAGCCCCGGCGGGATCGCCAGGTAGCTCACGCAGCGGCGCGTGGTCAGCTCGCGTACCGCCTCGGCCACCGACTCGGCGTTGCGCAGGTCCACCGAACGGTAGTCGGTGCGCTCCAGCAGCGACTGGATCACCGCCTCGCTGACCTGCGGCATCGCCGCCTGCAGGCGCGGCTTGAGGATCTCGTGGAACTTGGCGGTGTCGTGCGGCGACAGCGCCAGCGCGCGGATGCGGAAGTTCTCCGGCAGGAAGCCATCGTCGAGCATGCGCAGCAGCGACGGGAACAGGTAGCGCTGGGCCAGATCGCCGGTGGCGCCAAACAGCAGGAACGTATCGTGCATCGACCGGTTTTCGGTTTCGGGTGACATTTCGTCGATCACCTGGGGGCTAGTAGTGACGTGGCGTTGTGGAGCTGCGGGACCGGGCCTGTCGGTATCCGTCCTGCGGCGCATGCGGGCGAAGCGGTGTGACCGCCTAGCGGGACCGTACGAGCCGGAGATGAATACGACTGCCAGACCTCTGAGCATACCTGTCCGATGCCTCAAGCATCAGCCCGGTGCTCCACGCGCGCCGTGGGCGGCGGTGGCCGGCGGATCGCAGCGCCCTCCCAGGCGTCGATGTTGCCCCGTGAAAACGGTTACATGGCAGAATACCGCATTGCGCTCCCATTGTTGCCTGCCGCGCTGGCACGATGCGAACCGCATTCGTATGCACTGCCATCGGGAGGGACCGGCGGCAGCCCGTCTCTCCTGCCGGAAATCGGATACCGCACCATGGCGAAAGTACAACTGGACAACATCCGCAAGGTCTACGACAACGGCCAGGTCGCCGTGCACGGGGCCAGCTTCGAAGTGGCCGATGGCGAGCTGATGGTGCTGGTCGGGCCCTCGGGCTGCGGCAAGTCCACCCTGCTGCGGATGATCGCCGGCCTGGAGGAGATCAGCGGCGGCGAGCTGCGCATCGGCGAGCGCGTGGTCAACGACGTGGCGCCGAAGGACCGCGACATCGCCATGGTGTTCCAGAGCTACGCGCTGTACCCGCACATGACCGTGGCCGAGAACCTGGCGTTCGGGCTGAAGCTGCGCGGCGAGAGCAAGGAGGTCATCGCCAGCCGCGTCGCCGCCGCCGCCGAGACGCTGGGCCTGACCCCGATGCTGGACAAGCTGCCGCGGGCGATGTCCGGCGGCCAGCGCCAGCGCGTGGCGCTGGGCCGCGCGCTGGTGCGCGAGCCGGCGGTGTTCCTGCTGGACGAGCCGCTGTCCAACCTGGACGCCAAGCTGCGCCATTCGGTACGCACCGAGATCGCGCAGCTGCACCGCAAGCTCGGCACCACCATGATCTACGTGACCCACGACCAGGTCGAGGCGATGACCCTGGGCCAGCGCATCGTGGTGCTCAAGGACGGGCGGATCCAGCAGATCGACACGCCGATGGCGTTGTACGACCGTCCGGCCAACCTGTTCGTGGCCGGCTTCCTCGGCAGCCCGGCGATGAACGTGCTGCAGGGACAACTGGTCGAGGAGGGCGGCCTGCAACTGCACTTGGCCGGTGGCGTGCGCGTGCCGTTGCATGGCGCCCACGTCGTGCCGCAGTGGCTGGGCCGGCAGATCGCGGTCGGCGTGCGTCCGGAGCACCTGCAGCCCAGCGAGGACGGGCAGGGCGGGTTCGAGGCCACCATCGAGGTGATCGAGCCGGTCGGCAACGAGATCTTCGTCAATCTCAGCTATGCCGGGCAGCCGTTGGTGATGCGGGTGGCGCCGCGCGCGCTGCCGGGCCTGGGCGAGCGGCTGCGCGTGGCGGTGCGCGGCGACGCGCTGCACTTCTTCGATGCGGAGAGCGGCGAGCGGCTGGAGAGCCGGGAATCGGGATTCGGGAATCGGGAATCGCAATCGCGGTGAAGCGAGGCGCAGGCGCGCTCAGCGCGCCAGGCCGTCGGCCAGTGGCTGCCAGTACGCGGCATGGCCGTCGATGCTCAGGCCGCTCGGCGGCGTGTCTTCCAGCGGCAGCACCGCCAGCGCCAGGCGCCCGGCGACGCTGACCACGCTGCCGAACGGTTGGTCCTCGCGCAGGACCGGCGCGCCGGCCGCAGCGGTGCCGTCCAGTTCCAGCAATTGCACGGCACGCTTGGCCTTGCCCAAGAAATGGGTGCGGGCGACGATTTCCTGGCCGGGATAGCAGCCCTTCTTGACGCTGAAGGCATGCAGCCGGTCCAGGCCCAGTTGCTGCGGCGTCCATTGCTCGCGCTGCGCCGGCTCCAGCCGGGCCAGGCCCAGGCGCAGGTCGGCCGCGCGCCAGGCCGTCGCCAGCGCCGGGTCGGCGGCGGCCCGGTCCGATGCCGCCGCCAGGCGCAGTGTGCGCGGCAGCCCGTCGCCGCCCATGTCCAGTTCGATCACGCCGGCCTCATCGCGCGCCGACGCCGCGCCCCGGGCCTGGTCCGGTAGGCTCAAACGTCCGGACGCCTGCAGCGTGTCCTCGACGCCGACGCGCAGCTTGCGCCGGAACACGAAGCGGCCCAGCGCCGCCGCCAGGTCGGCGGCATCGCCATCGGGCAGCAGCATCAGCAGCGCATCGTCGGCCTGGCGCAGCAGCGCGAACACCGCGATCACCCGGCCCTTGGCGGTCAGCCAGGCGTTCCACTGCCATTGGCCCAGCGCCAGCGCCTGCACGTCGTTGGCGAACTGGGCATGGGCGAAAGCCACTGCATCCGGGCCGCGCAGGGCGACGTATTGCAGGTGTGGCAGGGCGGAAAAACCGCCGGATTCCAGATTCAGGTTGTCAGGCACGAGAGGGGAGGACTAAAATTGACGAGTTGTGAGACCCGCATGATAGGCCAACCAACCCCCACACCCGAGCCCGATCCCGAAACGCAGCGACCCGCCGAGGAGAACACTCCGGAAGCGGCGCCTGCGCCGCGGGAAATTGGCGGTCGCGGCGGCCTCGAGCCGACGCGCTACGGCGACTGGGAGAAAAACGGACGCTGCATCGATTTCTGAGCAGCTTTGAGCCAACGCGGCCTTAAGCACGCCGCCCAGCCGAGACAACGAGCCCAGCGAATGGCTACGCGCGAACGTCCCCTGTCCCCTCATCTGCAGGTCTATCGCTGGCAGATCCAGATGGCCACCTCGATCCTGCATCGAGCCACCGGCATCGTCCTGTCCGTCGGTGCCCTGGTCATCGCCGCCGCGCTGCTGGTGCTGATGCTCGGCCCGGCCTCTTGGAACTGCTTCCGCGGCATGGCTGGCGCCTGGTACGGCCAACTGTTCCTGTTCGCCTGGAGCTGGGCCTTCGCCTACCACCTGTGCAATGGCCTGCGCCACATCGTGCAGGACTTCGGCCACGGCTTCAGCATTCCCGCCTTCGTGCGCAGCAGCTGGCTGTCGGTGATCGGCAGCCTGGTCATCGTCGCGCTGATCTGGGCCTATGTCCTGACCGGAGCCGCCGCATGAACCGCTACCGCACCCCATTGAAGAATGTGCGCGGCCTCGGCGCCGCCAAGTCCGGCACCGAGCACTTCGTGCTGCAGCGGCTCACCGCCACCGCGCTGGTCGGCCTGACCATCTGGTTCCTGGTGTTCGTGCTGAGCCTGCTCGGCGCCGACTACGTCACCGCCACCGAGGCGGTGGCCAAGCCGTGGAACGCGGTGCTGCTGGTCGGCTTCCTGGTCGCGATGTTCTGGCATGCGCAGATCGGCCTGCAGGTCATCCTCGAAGACTACGTGCACAACTCGTTGCTGGCCCTGGCGCTGCAGACCACGGTGAAGTTCGTCGCCGTGCTCGGTGCGATCGTCGGTGTATTCGCGGTCGCCCGCATCGCGCTGGGCAGCGCCTGATCGGCGCCCGGAACAGGAATTCAAACTCGATGTCCGCTTACAAGATCACCGAACACAAGTACGACATGGTCGTGGTCGGCGCCGGCGGCGCCGGCCTGCGCGCGACCTTCGGCCTGGCCCAGAAGGGCCTGCAGACGGTCTGCCTGACCAAGGTCTTCCCGACCCGGTCGCACACCGTGGCCGCGCAGGGCGGCATCTCCGCCGCGCTCGGCAACATGGGCGAGGACGACTGGCGCTACCACTTCTACGACACCATCAAGGGCTCGGACTGGCTGGGCGACCAGGACGCGATCGAGTACATGTGCCGCGAGGCCATTCCCGCGATCATCGAGCTGGAGCACTACGGCGTGCCGTTCAGCCGCACCGAGGACGGCAAGATCTACCAGCGTCCGTTCGGCGGCATGACCACCAAGTACGGCGAAGGCCCGTCCGCGCAGCGCACCTGCGCCGCCGCCGACCGCACCGGCCACGCCATGCTGCACACGCTGTACCAGCAGTCGCTGGCGCACAACGCGCGCTTCATGATCGAGTACTTCGCGCTGGACCTGATCTTCGACGAGGAAGGCGTGTGCCGCGGCGTGCTCGCGCTGGACATGGCCGAAGGCTCGCTGCACCTGTTCCGCGCCCACGGCGTGGTGCTGGCCACCGGCGGCTACGGCCGCGCCTACTTCAGCGCCACCTCCGCGCACACCTGCACCGGCGACGGCGGCGGCCTGGTGATGCGCGCCGGCCTGCCGATGCAGGACATGGAGTTCGTGCAGTTCCATCCCACCGGCATCTACGGCGCCGGCTGCCTGATCACCGAGGGCGTGCGCGGCGAAGGCGGCATCCTGCGCAACAGCAACGGCGAGCGCTTCATGGAGCGCTACGCGCCGCACTACAAGGACCTGGCCTCGCGCGACGTGGTGTCGCGCTCGATGACCATCGAGATCCGCGAAGGCCGCGGTGTCGGCGAGCACAAGGACCACATCCTGCTCGACCTGACCCACCTCGGCCCGGAAGTGATCAACGAGAAGCTGCCCGGCATCGCCGAGAGCGCGCACATCTTCGCCGGCGTCGATGTGGCCAAGCAGCCGATCCCGGTGATCCCGACCGTGCACTACAACATGGGCGGCATCCCCACCAACTACCACGGCGAAGTGGTGCGCAAGGACGGCGACAACCCCGATGCGGTGGTGCCGGGCCTGTACGCCATCGGCGAAGCGGCCTGCGTGTCGGTGCACGGCGCCAACCGCCTGGGCTCCAACTCGCTGCTGGACCTGGTGGTGTTCGGCCGCGCGGTGGCCAACCGCTGCGCCCAGACGATCAAGACCGGCGCGCCGCACAAGACCCTGCCGGGCGATGCCTGCGACAAGGCGCTGGGCCTGCTGGACAAGCTGCGCAACTCCAATGGCGGCACGCCGACCTCGGTGATCCGCGACAAGATGCAGCGCACCATGCAGTCGGACGCGGCGGTGTTCCGCACCAGCAAGACGCTGAAGGAAGGCGTGGACAAGATGGCGGAGATCTTCGCCAGCTTCGAGGACGTGAAGGTCTCCGATCGCTCGCTGGTGTGGAATTCCGATCTGATCGAGACCTACGAGCTGAACAACCTGCTGCTCAACGCGGTGGCGACGATCAACTCGGCCGAGCAGCGCAAGGAAAGCCGCGGCGCGCACGCGCACGAGGATTTCCCCGACCGCGACGACGTCAACTGGCAGAAGCACACGCTGGTCAGCGTCGACGACAAGGGCCAGTGCAGCTTCGACTACCGCCCGGTGCACATGTACACGCTCAGCAAGGACGTGGACGTGGTGCCGCCGAAGCCGCGCGTTTACTGACCACAGCCGGGAAACGGGAGTAGGGAATCGGGAATCGAGAACAGCGCATGCGCTCTTCGCTCCCGCTTCCCATTCCCCATTCCCCAATCCCCATTCCCGGATTTTAAAGCCATGGCAGAGTTCACCCTCCCCAAGAATTCCAAGATCAGCAAGGGCAAGCACTTTCCCGCCAAGGGCGCGAAGAACGTGCGGACCTTCAAGGTCTACCGGTGGAATCCGGACGACGACAGCAATCCGCGCACCGACACCTACGAGATCGATCTCGACAGCTGCGGCCCGATGGTGCTGGACGCGCTGATCAAGATCAAGAACGAGATCGACCCGACCCTGACCTTCCGCCGCTCGTGCCGCGAAGGCATCTGCGGGTCGTGCGCGATGAACATCGACGGCACCAACACGCTGGCCTGCACCAAGGCGATCAGCGACTGCGGCAAGAAGGAAGTGCCGATCTATCCGCTGCCGCACATGAGCGTGATCAAGGATCTGGTGCCGGACCTGACCCACTTCTACGCGCAGTACGCCTCGATCAAGCCGTGGATCCGCACCCAGACGCCGCCGCCGCCGGACCGCGAGCGGCTGCAGTCGCCGGAAGACCGCAAGAAGCTCGACGGCCTGTACGAGTGCATCCTGTGCGCCTGCTGCTCGACCAGTTGCCCGAGCTACTGGTGGAACGGCGAGCGCTACCTGGGCCCGGCGATCCTGCTGCAGGCCTACCGCTGGATCATCGACTCGCGCGACGAGGACACCGGTGCGCGCCTGGACGATCTGGAGGATCCGTTCAAGCTGTACCGCTGCCACACCATCATGAACTGCGCGCGGACCTGCCCGAAGGGGCTGAACCCGGCGCTGGCGATCGCCGAGATCAAGAAGCTGATGATGGCGCGCCGCGCCTGATCGGCTAGCGTTCCACGACGGACGGCGTGCCCGTCCGACTGCGCGGCACCGGCTTTCGGGTTCGGTGCCGCGCGCGTTTTCGACGGTCGCCGGCGCGGCGCCCGTCCACCAAGCAGGGTGCGATGCGATGATGGACGAAGCCACCGAACTGAAGAAGCTGCGCTGGCGCTGCCGGCGCGGCATGCGCGAACTGGACCAGTTGTTCGGCCGCTACCTGGACCGGCGCTGGGCGCAGGCCTCCGACGCCGAGCGCGGGGTTTTCCTATACCTGCTCGACTGCGAGGACGATAAGTTGTGGCGCTGGTTCATGGGCTACGAGGCCTGTCCCGATGTACCCGCCGCCGATCTCATCGCCTCCATCCGCGCCATGCCGGCTTGAATGGCGCCCCTCGCGCTGGCTGCTGGCGGCGCTGGCGCTGCTGAGCGTGCTGGCGCCGCTGTCGATCCTCGGTTCGGACATGCCGCGCGCCTGCGCCTGGCCGGCGGCGGCGTTGGCCGCGCTGTACGCGGCTTGGCTGCTGCGTCGCGAAGCGCGGCAAGCGCCGCGTGCGCTGCTGATCCCCACGCAAGGCAGCGTCGCGGCAAGCGTCGATGGCCAGCCGGTGGCGGCGCTGCAAGTGGACTGGCGCGGGCCGCTGGCGTTCGTGCGCTGGCGCGATGCGGAGGGTCGCGCGGGGCGCCTGGCATGGTGGCCGGACACGCTGCCGCCGGCGGCACGACGTGAACTGCGTCTGGCCGCTCGGGCCCGCGCCGCTTCGTCTGCGCCGCCGCAAATGGCACCATAGCGCTCCTCAGGACGGTGGCTGCGCATGTTCAAACCCTTACCCGTGGCGATCGGCCTGCGCTACCTGCGCGCCAAGCGCCGCAACAACTTCATCTCCTTCATCTCCATGGCCTCGATCCTCGGCATCGCCCTGGGCGTGACCGTGCTGATCACCACGCTGGCGGTGATGAGCGGCTTCCAGAAGGAAATCCGCGACCGCTTGCTGCAGATGGCGGCGCACGCCACGGTCAGCGCGCAGGGCGCGCCGATGGAGAACTGGCAGCACGCGGTGGACGTGGCCACGCGCGATCCGCGCGTCGCCGGCGCCGCGCCCTACGTCGAGGAGGAAGCGCTGCTCACCGGCCAGCGCAACCAGCCGGCGATCGTGCGCGGCATCCTGCCCAACGAGGAAGCCAAGGTTTCGGTGCTGGCGCAGAAGATGAAGCAGGGCTCGATCGACAGCCTCACCCCGGGCTCCTACAACATCCTGCTCGGCCAGGAACTGGCGCTGTGGCTGGGCGTGGGCGTGGGCGACAAGGTGGTGGTGATGCTCGGCGAGCCGCAGGCCAGCCCGATGGGCATGGTGCCGCGCTACAAGCGCTTCACCGTCAGCGGCATCTTCGAGGCCGGCTACAACGAGATCGACCGCGGCCTGGCGGTGACCAGCATGCCGGACATGCAGCGCGTGCTGCGCATGGGCGACGGCGTCACCGGCGTGCGCCTGAAGCTGCACAACATGGACCTGGCCTGGGACGTGGCGCGCGACCTGGCGCTGAACCTGCACGGCCCGTACATGGTCAGCGACTGGACCCGCGAGAACGCCAATCTCTACCAGTCGCTGAAGATGGAGAAGACGGTGATGGGCATCCTGCTGTCGCTGATCATCGCGATGGGCGCGTTCAACCTGGTGTCCTCGCAGGTGATGCTGGTCACCGACAAGCAGGCCGACATCGCCATCCTGCGCACGCTGGGGCTGAGCCCGGGCGGGGTGATGCAGGTGTTCATGGTGCAGGGTACGCTGATCGGCGTGATCGGCACCGTCGCCGGCGTGATCGGCGGCATCGTGCTCACCTTGAACCTGGAGCGGATCCTGGCCGGCATCGAGGCGCTGTTCAACATCAAGCTGCTGCCGGAAGACGTGTACTACATCACCGGCCTGCCCACCGACATGCAGCCGCACGACGTGGTCGTCATCACCATCGTCGCGTTGCTGATGAGCTTCCTGGCCACGCTGTATCCGGCCTGGCGCGCGGCGCGCACGCAACCGGCGGAGGCGCTGCGTTATGAATGAGGGCCGGGAAACGGGAATCGGGAATCGGGAATCGGGAATGCAGAAGCAGCAGCACGCGGACGCGGCGATTCGGGCCGAAGGCCTGGGCAAGACCTACGCCGAAGGCAAGATGCGCACGCCCGTGTTCGACGGGCTGGACCTGAGCGTGGCGCCAGGCGAGACCGTGGCCATCGTCGGCGCGTCCGGCGCCGGCAAGAGTACGCTGCTGCACCTGCTCGGCGGGCTCGACGTGCCGACCGCGGGCGAGGTCTACGTGGCCGGGCAGCGCATGTCGGCGTTGTCGGATGCGGCGCGCGGGCGGTTGCGCAATCGCTCGCTCGGCTTCGTCTACCAGTTCCATCACCTGCTGCCGGAATTCACCGCGCTGGAGAACGTGATGATGCCGGTGCTGCTCGGCGGCGCGGTGGTCAAGGACGCCGAGGCGCGCGCGCGCGCGTTGCTGGAGTCGGTGGGACTGGGCCATCGCCTGGAACACAAGCCGGGCGAGCTGTCCGGCGGCGAGCGCCAGCGTGCGGCGGTGGCGCGCGCGCTGGTCAATCGGCCGGCCTGCGTGCTCGGCGACGAGCCCACCGGCAACCTCGACGACAAGACCGCGGCCAACGTGTTCGCGTTGATGCTGGAGCTCAACCGCGCGCACGGCACCAGCCTGGCCCTGGTCACCCACGACCGCAGCCTGGCGCGCAAGCTCGACCGCGTGCTGGAACTGCACCAGGGCAAGCTGCGCGAACTGGCGCCCGCCGACGTGTAGCAGGGCGTGCGCCGGCGCGGAACGCGCGTCGGCATGGCCGCGACCCGTCGGTCGCGATCCATGCATCGAGGGGGCATGGCGGTTTCGGTGATCTGTCGCGGCTGAAGCCGCTCCTACAGTGCACCCAGCCGGTCTGCCGCAAGCCACCGGTAGGAGCGGCTTCAGCCGCGACGAGCGGAGCCATCCCGTCATCCGGCTTCGGAAACAGTCGGGACTGAAGTTCCTCCCGCAGTGCACCCAGCCGATCGGCCACAAGCCACTGTAGGAGCGGCTTCAGCCGCGACGAGCGAAGCCGGAGTTTGTCCGCTCGCGGAACCGATGGGCTGATGAGCCCAGGCATGCAGCGTCGTTCCCGCGACGAGGGCGACCAGCCGCATGAAGACCGCTCAAAAGCCCATCGATTCGACAATCCCGCACTGCCGCCCTCACGGCGGCAGTGGCTTATCCTTCGATGCCGCAACCCCTGTCATCCTACGCCCCTCAGGGAATCACCCGCTGCGCGCGCAGCCGCGTGAACAGCTCCAGGAACGAGGCGCGGCTGTCGTAGTAGCCGAGGAAGCCGAGGTCGCGGCTCTTGGTCATGTCGTTCACGCATTCGATCTCGCGGCCGAGGTCGGCATCGGTGTGCCACCACGACGCGAGCTGGTTCACGTCTGCCTGGACCAGCCCATGCTGCTCGGCGATCTCGCGCCACAGTGCCGGCGCGGTGTCCTGCAGGCGTGGCTGCAGCGGCATCGGCGCCTGCGGGTAGGGGGCGGGTTCCAGGCCGAAGAACGCGGCGATCTCACCCCACATCCAGCGCCAGCGAAACACGTCGCCGTTGACCGTGTTGAAGGCCTGGTTGCGCGCGGCCGGACTGGTCGCGGCCCAGGCCAACTGGCGGCCGAGCAGGCCGGCGTCGGTGAGGTCGGTGAGGCTGTCCCACTGCGCGCGCGAGCCGGGGAACACGAACGGCTGCCCGCTGTGTTTGCACAGCGTCGCGTACACCGCCAGGGTCACGCCCATGTTCATCGCATTGCTGCCGTTGGCCTGGCCGACCATGGTGTGCGAGCGATGCACGCTCCAGCCGAAGCCATGGCGCGCGGCGGCCTCGAACAGCAGGTCTTCCAGCGTGTAGTAGAAATTCTCGCCGGGCTGGCGCGGCTCGCTCTCGCGGAACGGGGTCTCCGCCTTGCCGCTGCCGTAGTGCTCGAACGAGCCCAGGTAGTGCTTGGTGCCGGTGACCAGCGCCATGTGCTGCAGCGCCGCGCTGTCCAGGCCTTCGCACAGGTGGCGCAGCATTGCGCCGTTGGCGGCGACGTTTTCCTTCTCGGTGTCGCGCCGCGTCCAGGTGCAGAAGAACACGTGGGTGATCGGCAAGCCGCGCAGCGCGGCGATGGTCGCGTCGCGGTCGAGCAGGTCGGCCGCGACCGGAATCACGCCCTCCTGCGCAAGCGGCCGGCGAGCCAGGCCGTACACGGTCCAGCCATCGGCAACGAGAACGTTCGCCAGGTTGTAGCCGGAGATGCCGGTGACCCCGACCACCAGTGCGGTGCCCTTGCGCATGCGCGGATTTCCTTTGTGACCAAACGCCTCACCGTAGTCGTGGGCCGATGAACGCGCAGCGAAACTGTCGGGTGGCAGGGGCGCCACGAAGAGGGAATCGAGGCCGATTGCCACGGTGCAGGCGGGCCAGGCTGGCGTCGAGAGGTTCTCAGGCGGAACACGCCTGTAGCGCCCCAGCATTGCGGCCTGGTGTGCTGCGGCGCGCCTGGTTCCAGCTCGCGGAGGTGCTGCTTCAGCATTTTCCGCGTCACCAGACTCAGAAGCATACCCGCCAGCTTGAATAGCAGTTGCACAGCGACTTGAAGCAGCGCCGGCCATGCGTAGAGCGGCGCGGCAGTGAGCATTCCATCGGGTTTCCAGTACGCGGCAGATCGACGACAAGGGGCCTTCGCCATCGCCGCAGAACGCGCAGGATGCCACGCGATCGCGGGCCGACTCGGTGGTAGCGGCGAATCCCTACCTGCGTTCCGGGGCTTGACCGACACCATGCGGACCATCGGCATGCGAGGCTGGCGATACGGTCTCAGTAAGGCCTTCGTCCCAGTTGCACTGCTCGCAACTGGGCGGGGACAGGGCCGTCGCGTCACCACCCGCACCCATCCATGCCAAGGAGCGGCGATCGCATGCAGCAGTGTTCCGGATCCGCCGATGGCCCTGCGGCCATGGCACCAGCGTCCGCGCAGGCATCCACGTCGATGCGCGCCCGCGCGGTCGCCCCGTTCGGCATCGCCGTGGCCGCCAGCCTTGCCGCCGGCGTGCTGGCGGCGCTGTGGCTGCCGCGGCTGGCGCCGTGGCCGTTGTCGCTGGCCCTGCTGCTGGGCGGGCTGGCGCTGTTCGTCGGCCTGCCGCGCTGGCGCTGGCTGGGCGCGTTCGCAGTGGGCTGCGGGTGGCTCGGCCTGGTCGCCGGCATCGTGCTCGCGCGCCAATTGCCCGCCGCTTGGGAGAAGCGCGTGGCGACCGTGAGCGGGCAGGTGGTGGCATTGCCGCAGGCCGAGGTGCGGCGCACCCGCTTCCTGTTCCGGGTGGATGCCGACGCCGCGCAGCCGGCACCGCTGCGCGGGCGCCTGCTGCAATTGGCCTGGTACGACGATTTCGGCGCGCAGGCGCCTGGTCCGCGCACGGCGCTGCATGCCGGCGCGCGCTGGCGCCTGAGCGTACGCCTGCGCGCGCCGCGCGGGCTCAGCAACCCCGGTGGGTTCGATGCCGAAGCGTATGCGCTGGCGCAGCGGATCAGCGCCAGCGGCTATGTGACCGCGCCGGCCGACGCCGTTGAACTGGCGGCGGGACAGAGCGTGGACGCCTGGCGCGAACGGCTGTCGGCACGGATCGCGGCGGCGGTACCGAACGCGTCGGCGCGCTACGTGCAGGCGCTGGCGCTCGGCGACACGCGCATGCTGGACGACCGCGACTGGCGCATCCTGCGTGCCGCCGGACTCACCCATCTGATCGCCATCTCCGGCTTCCACGTCGGCCTGGTCGCCGGCGCCTTCGCGCTGCTCGGCGGCGGCCTGTGGCGATGCTGGCCACGTCTCGGGCGGCGATGGCCGCGCCGTCAGGCGGCGGCGGTGCTGGCGGTGCTCGGCGCCGGTGGCTATACGGTGCTGTCGGGAATGGCCCTGCCGACCGTGCGCACGCTGCTGATGATCGCGGTGGTGGTGGTGGCCCGGCTATGGCGGCGTCCTGTCCGGGTGGTGGATGCCTTGGCGCTTGCGGCGATCGCCATGCTGGCCTTCGATCCGTTGGCGGTGCTCTCGCCGGGCTTCTGGCTGAGTTTCCTCGGCGTGGCCTGGCTGGCCTGGTGCATGCCGGTCGCCGGCAGCGGCTGGCGCGGAAAACTGCGCGAGTTCCTGACGGCGCAGGGCGTGGCGACGCTGGGCTTGCTGCCGCTGAGCACGATGCTGTTCGGTCAGGCGTCGGCGGCCGGGCCACTCGCCAATCTGCTGGCCATTCCCTGGTGGAGCCTGGTGGTGGTGCCGCTGGCGCTGCTGGGCACGGCGCTGGAGGCGCTGCACGCAGGGGCCGGGACCTGGGCGTGGCGCGCGGCGGCGGCCTGCTTCGACCTGTCCTGGCCGCTGTTCGCGGCCCTGGGCGAGAGCCGTTTCGCGCTGTGGTGGCTGCCGGAGGCGCGCGACTGGGCGCTGCCGCTGGCCATGCTGGGCGCGTTCTGGTTGCTGCTGCCGCGCGCGGTGCCGGGCAAGCCGCTGGCGGCGCTGCTGTGGCTGCCGTTGTTCTGGCCGCCGTTGGAGCGCCCGGCGGCGGGCGAGGTGGAACTGGTGATGATCGACGTCGGCCAGGGCCTGTCGGTCCTGGTGCGCACTGCGCGGCACCAGGTGCTGTTCGATGCCGGGCCGGCGATCAAGGACGGCTACGACGCCGGCGAGCGCGCGGTGGTGCCGGCGCTGCACGCGCTCGGCGTGGCGCGCCTGGACCGGGCGGTGATCAGCCACGGCGACAACGACCATGCCGGCGGTTTCGAGGCGGTCCGCGCGGCGCTGCCGATCGGCCTGGCGCAGGCGCCGGCCGGCGCGCCGTTGCGGGTGGACCGGCCATGCGAGGCGGGTGCGGGTTGGGAATGGGACGGGGTGCGGTTCCGCTTCCTGCATCCCGCGCGCGGATTCCCCTACCTCGACAACGAGTCCAGTTGCGTGCTGCGCGTGGAGACCGCGCATGGCGCGATGCTGCTCACCGGCGACATCGGCGACGTCGTCGAGAGCCGGTTGCTGCGCCAGGCGCCGCAGGATCTGCGCGCCGAGGTGGTGCTGGCGCCGCACCACGGCAGCGCGCATTCCTCGCAGGCCGCCTTCGTCGCCGCCACCGGCGCCCGGCTGGTCTTGATCTCGGCGGGCGAGGGCAATCGCTTTGGCCATCCGCGGCCGGCGGTGGTGGCGCGCTGGCAGGCGGCGGGGGCCGAGGTCGCGACCACCCCGCAGGGCGGCGCGCTGCGGGTCTGGCTGGGGCAGGCCGGCCTGCAGTTGCGCGAACGGCGGCCCTGGCGCGCGCGCCTGTGGGACGCCGCGGAGCGGGCGCGGGCGGCTGCTATCCTATCGGCCAGTGAACGAACGGCCGAGCGTGCCGGAGGGTTGCGACGTGTGGGAACTGGTCAAGGCCGGTGGCTGGCCGATGGTGCCGTTGCTGCTGTTGGGCGTGGTCGCGCTGGCGATCGTCCTGGAGCGGTTCTGGAGCCTGCGCCGTAGCGAGGTCTTGCCGCCGGGGCTGGGCCAGGAAGTGCGCAACTGGGCCACGCGCGGCAAGCTGGACCAGACCCACATCGAATCGCTGCGGCACAACTCGCCGCTGGGCGCGTTGCTCGCCGCCGGGCTGGACGTGCGCAACCGGCCGCGCGAGATCGTCCGCGAGCGCATCGAGGATACCGGCCGCCACGTGGTACACCGCATGGAGCGGTTCCTGAACGCGTTGGGCACGGTGGCCTCGGCCGGCCCGCTGCTCGGCCTGCTCGGCACCGTGGTCGGCATGATCCAGATGTTCCTGGGCATCCTCGACCACGGCGTCGGCGACGTGAACCAGCTCGCCGGCGGCATCGGCAAGGCGCTGGTGTGCACCGCCACCGGCATGATCATCGCGGTGCCGGCCTTGGTCTTCCATCGCTACTTCAAGGGCCGCATCGCCGGCTACGTCATCGAGATGGAGCAGGAGGCCACCGCCCTGAGCGATGTCCTCGACGGCCACGGCCGTCCCGGGACGCAGGCGCCGTCGCGCGCGGCCGCGGCGGCGGGCGCCACCGCGCCGGCCAAGGGCTGAGCCGGTGCGGATCCGCGACGACCGCGGCCAGGACGAGCCGCATATCGACCTGGTGCCCTTGATCGACGTCATCCTGGTGCTGATCATCTTCTTCGTGGTGACCACCACGTTCGATGCGCGCTCCACCTTGCAACTGCAGTTGCCCAACGCCAGCGACCAGCACACCCCGTCGCCGCCGCGCGCGCTGAGCGTGCTGGTGAACGCCGACGGGCGCTATTTCGTCAACGACCAGGAAGTGCTGCGCACCGACGTGGAATCGGTCAAGCGCAGCATCGCGCAGGTCGCCGGCGACGACCGCGAGCAGCCGGTGCTGCTGCGCGCCGACGCGCGCACGCCCTACCAGGCGGTGGTCACCGCGCAGGACGCGCTGGGCCAGCTCGGGTTCCGCCGCATCGCCATCGCCACTGCTCCCGAAGTCAACAGGGACGGAAGCTCCAAGTGAACGTACCCACCGACGTGCCCGTCCAGGATTCGCCCTGGCGGACCTATCGCCGTTTGTTGTCCTATGCCGGCGGCTATCGCGGCCTGCTGCTGATCGCCGCGGTCGGCGCACTGCTGGAGGCGCTGGCCGGCTCCGGCTTCCTGGCGCTGATGAAGCCGATCACCGACGAGACCTTCATCGCCCGCAACCGCGAGGTGGCGATGTGGCTGCCGCTGCAGATCGTGGGCCTGTTCGTGCTGCGCGGTCTCGCCGGCTACATCACCGACATGTCGATGGGCCGCGCGGCGCGCAGCATCGCCCGCGATTTCCGGGTCAACGTGCTGGACAAGTACCTGCGCCTGCCGGGCAGCCGTTTCGATGCCGAGCCGGTGGCCTCGATGCTGGTGCGGCTGGGGTCGGACAGCGACCAGGTGGCGCAGGCCGCGGTCGATGCGATGAAGGTGATGGTGCAGCAGACCCTGCAGATCGTCGGCGCGCTGGCGGTGATGCTCTGGTATAGCTGGAGCGTGACCGTGACCATCCTGTTGGTGGCGCCGCCGCTGTCGTGGGTCATGGATCGCGTCGCCAAGCGCTACCGGCGGGTCAGCCACCGCATCCAGGAGAGCAACGCGGATTTGATGCAGACGGCCGAGCAGGCGTTGTCCGGCAACCAGGAGGTCAAGGTGTACGGCGCGCGCGCCAGCGAGATGGAGCGCTACCGGCAGTTGGCCGACACCAATCTGCGCCTGGCGATGAAGGTCGAATCCACCCGCGGCATCTCCTCGGCGGCGGTGCAACTGCTGGGTGCGATCGGCCTGGCCGTGCTGCTGCTGATGGCCGGCCACGAGGCCCTGGCCGGACGCCTGACCGCCGGCGAGTTCGTCTCGCTGATGACCGCGATGATGGCGATCATCCCGGCGCTGAAGAACCTCACCAATGTGCAGAACATGCTGCAGCGGGGCGTGGCCTCGGCGCAGCGGCTGTTCGTGGTGCTGGATGCGCCCGAGGAACAGGACAGCGGCACCCGCCGCATCGAGCGCGCGCAGGGCCGGATCGAGTTCCGCGACGTCACCGCCGCCTACCCGGGGCAGGCGCGGCCGGCGCTGGCCGAGGTCAGCTTCGTCGCCGAGCCGGGCACCGTCACCGCCATCGTCGGCCGCTCCGGCAGCGGCAAGTCGAGCCTGGTCAAGCTGATCCCGCGCTTCTACGACCCGCAATCCGGGCACATCCTGCTCGATGGCCAGCCGTTGCAGGACTATCGCCTGGACGACCTGCGCCGGCAGATCGCCCTGGTCGGCCAGCAGGTGATGCTGTTCGACGGCACCATCGCCGAGAACGTGGCCTACGGCGAGATGCGCGAAGCCGACGCGGCGCAACTGCGCCAGGCGATCGCCGACGCCAACGCGATGGAGTTCGTCGAGCACCTGCCGGACGGCCTGCAGGCGCAGGTCGGGGCCAAGGGCGGACGTCTCTCGGGCGGCCAGCGCCAGCGCCTGGCGATCGCCCGGGCGATGCTCAAGGATGCGCCGATCCTGATCCTCGACGAGGCCACCGCGGCGCTGGACAACGAATCCGAGCGCCTGGTGCAGGACGCGCTGCAGCGGCTGATGCCCGAGCGCACCACCCTGGTCATCGCGCACCGCCTGTCCACCATCGAACACGCCGACCAGGTGCTGGTGATGGACAACGGCCGCATCGTCGAGCGCGGCACCCACCAGGCGCTGCTCGCGCAGGGCGGCCTGTACGCGCATCTGCACAGCATGCAGTTCCGCGAAAGGCAGGGCGGATGAGTCGCGGCCCGCATACGCCTGGCTACTGGTACGGCCAGGGCACGCCGCCGCTGCATGCGCGGCTGCTGACGCCGCTGTACGCGGCGGCGATCGGCCTGCGCCGCGCGCTGTACCGGCGCGGCTGGCGCAAGCGCCACAGCGTCGCGGTGCCGGTGGTGGTGGTCGGCAACCTCACCGCCGGCGGCACCGGCAAGACGCCGTTGACCATCGCCCTGGTGCGCAAACTGCAGGAGGCCGGCTGGACGCCCGGCGTCGCCACCCGCGGCTACGGCCGCAGCGAGGACAAGGTCGCGCGCTGGATCGAGCCGGGCACCACGCCGGAACTGGGCGGCGACGAGCCGGTGCTGATCGCGCACAAGACCGGCGTGCCGGTGCGGGTCGACCGCGACCGCGTCGCCGCCGCGCGCGCGCTGCTGCAGGCCGGGTGCGACATCGTGGTCTGCGACGATGGCCTGCAGCATTACCGCCTGCAGCGCGACGTGGAGATCGAGGTGGTCGACGGCCATCGCCGCTACGGCAACGGCCGCCTGCTGCCGGCCGGGCCGCTGCGCGAGCCGGTCGAGCGTGGCCGCGAATGCGATTTCCGGGTCATCAACCTGGGCCAGGCCAGCGACGCCGGCGAGGTCCAGGCCGGCTTCGGCGAGTGGGCGATGCGCCTGCGCATCGATAGCGCGCAGCCGCTGCGGGGCGGCCGCGCGCGGCCGCTGCGCAGCTTCGCCGGGCAGCGCGTGCACGCCGTCGCCGGCATCGCCCATCCGCAGCGCTTCTTCGACATGCTGCGCGCGCAGGGCATCGGCGTGGTGCCGCATGCGTTTCCGGACCATCACCGCTATCGCGCCGCGGACCTGTCGTTCGGCAGCGAACTGCCGGTGCTGATGACCGAGAAGGACGCGGTCAAGTGCGCCGCCTTCGTCAACGATTGGTGCTTCAGCGTGCCGCTGGTGGCCGAGCTGCCGGCCGCGTTCTGGATCGGCCTGCTCGACCGGCTGGACAAGCTGCGCGGGCACAGCGGCGACGCCGGCGAATAGCGGTGGACGCTGCGCTGCGCGCATGCGCAGCCAGCGACGCGCGCGGGGTAGGCAAGCGACCCCGCCAGCGACGCCGCGATGCGCTGCGGGCGCTGCACTCGATCGCTGCTCTCGATCGCGCACGGCAACCGCCTATCTGCGCCTGTGCCGCCTGTGGATTCTCGTGACGAGCGCAACGCAGCCCGCAGCCCGCTGACGCGATCGATCATGCGCCGGTCGCGGGGGCATCATGTTCTGCCCGACGGTCGTTTCCAGGCCGCAATCGATCTCGCTGCCGCCGGTTTCGGATATGCCTAGGTGATGTTGCCGGGGTGAGGGGTGGCTCGTGGTTTTGGGTGATCGGTTTCAGATGATGTGTGGTCGCGGCTGAAGCCGCTTGTGTCTGGAAGTTGCTCTAAAGTTTGAGTGGAGAGCGATGTGCGGCACGCCGACAGGCCGCAGTGTTCGAGCACGTGTAGGAGCCAGGGCGGCCGCACATCGACCTCGTTGCCT
>Ga0105251_10000269_pt1 | contig 52035 bp, 46 predicted proteins | sample KBSS64metaG_FD_80424 | JGI IMG/M metagenome (GOLD analysis project Ga0105251, IMG submission 80424) | Switchgrass rhizosphere microbial communities from Kellogg Biological Station, Michigan, USA - KBS S6-4 metaG | ecosystem: Host-associated > Plants > Roots > Rhizosphere > Soil | place...
ACAGCCCTCACGCTCCTATCCAAGACCACCCAGAAAAGCCAAGCCCCACTTCCATCTCGCGTACAAACTCGCTTGATGCAGCGGGGCTTAAGTTGAGAGCATTGCCCCGCACAGGGGCAACGCTAATAGACCACTAACAAATCAAGCAAAGGCCAAAAAACCAAGCCCAAAAAACCAACCCCACAACCCAAACCGCCGAGCAGGCCAAACCCCACCTTCAACCCACCGGCCCCCGCGCCGGCTCCCCCCTGAGCAAGGCATAAAGAATAATCGCCCCAAACGTGGCAGTGCCAATCCCACCCAGCCCGAACCCACCAAGCTTCAACGAAAAATCCCCCGCCCCAAGCACGAGCGTCACCGCGGCAACGATCAGATTGCGATTGTCGGCAAAGTCCACTTTATTGACGACCCAGATCCGCGCGCCGGTCACGGCAATCAAACCGAATACGACGATCGACACGCCGCCCAGCACCGGTCCCGGAATGGTCTGAATCACCGCGCCGAACTTCGGCGAAAAACCCAGCACCAGCGCAATCACAGCAGCAATCACGAACACCAGCGTCGAATAGATCTTGGTCACGGCCATCACGCCGATGTTCTCGGCGTAAGTCGTCACGCCCGTGCCGCCGGCAAAACCGGAGACTATCGTCGCGAGACCATCGCCGAAAAATGCGCGGCCCATATAGCCATCGAGGTTCTGACCGGTCATCGCGCTCACCGCCTTGATATGCCCGAGGTTCTCCGCGACGAGAATCACCGCGATCGGCGCGAGCAAGGTCATCGCCCGCGGCTCGAACACCGGCGCCGTGAAGTGCGGCATGCCGAACCACGCGGCGTTCGCGACGATCGAGAAATCGATCGGCTTACCCATGCCGAGGCCGTTCGTGACGATCGCGTAAATCACATACGCCATCAGCAGCCCCACCAGAATCAGCAAACGCTGCAGCATGCCGCGCGCAAACACCGCGACCGCGCCGACACACAGCACCGTCACGAGCGCCATCCACGAATCGAAATTGCTGGCGCTCACGCCGCGCACCGCGATCGGCGCAAGATTCAAACCGATCACGCAGACGATCGCGCCCGTCACCACCGGCGGCATCAGCGTCTCGATCCATCGGGTGCCGACCGCCGACACGATCAACCCGATGATCGCGTACACCACGCCGCACGCGATGATCCCGCCCAACGCCACCGGAATGTTCATGTTCGGGCCTTGCCCGCCGTACCCCGTCACGGCGATCACGAGACCGATGAACGCGAAGCTCGAGCCGAGATAGCTCGGCACGCGCCCGCCCACCACCACGAAGAACAGCAGCGTGCCGATCCCCGACATGAAGATGCACAGATTCGGATCGAAGCCCATCAGGAGCGGCGCGAGCACCGTCGAACCAAACATCGCGACGACGTGCTGAATGCCCATCGCGAACATCTGCGGCCACGCAAGCCGTTCGTCGATACCGACGATGAGGCCCTCGGCGGCGGTGGACTGCGCGCGCCAGCGCGGGAAATAGGAATCGGCCATGGCGGGGGTTCTCCTCTGTTCGGCGTGATGGCGACGGCGCCCGAAAACGCGCCGCCCAGGAATTACGCGCGAGTGTACGGAGTGCCACCTGGCCTGGCAAGGGCGGCGAAAGGCGCGCTGAACCGATCGCGATACGAGGCCGATGAGCTGACGACAACCGCGCTGATCGACCGGTTCGAACCCGCGACGAACGCCTCGCCTCCCGATCACGCCGACGCAACAGCCCGCCTGCGCGAAGAGTCGGCGACGAAAAATCAGCCGCGCCGCGGTTCCAGTGAGAACACCGTGACGGCCGCCTGCAATTGCCTCGCCTGGTCCGCCATCGACGACGCCGCGGCCGCCGCCTGCTCGACGAGCGCCGCGTTCTGCTGGGTCACGTCGTCCATCTGCGCCACAGCGCGATTGACTTCCTCGATGCCCGTGCTTTGTTCCTGCGACGCAGACGAAATCTCGCCCATGATGTCCGTCACGCGTTTCACCGCGAGCGTGACATCGGCCATCGTCTGACCGGCCCGCTCGGCCAGTTGGGCGCCGCTGCCCACGCGCGCCGTCGAGCTTTCGATCAACGCCTTGATCTCCTTGGCCGACACCGCGCTGCGCTGCGCGAGCGAGCGCACTTCACCCGCCACCACGGCAAAGCCGCGTCCCTGTTCGCCCGCGCGCGCGGCTTCGACAGCAGCGTTGAGCGCGAGAATGTTGGTCTGGAACGCGATGCCTTCGATCACCGCGATGATGTCGGTCATGCGCTTCGAGCCGGCCGCCAGCTCGCGCATCGTTTCGACGACATCGCCGACGAGACTGCTGCCGCGCGCCGCCACCTCCGACGCGCCGTGCGCCACGCTGCCCGCCTGCTGCGCGTTCTCGGCGTTCGTCTTTACCGTCGACGTCAGTTCCTGCATGCTCGACGCGGTTTCCTGCAACGCGGCGGCCTGCTCTTCGGTGCGCTGCGACAGGTCGGTGTTGCCCTGCGCGATCTCGCCCGAAGCCATCAGGATCGATTCGCTCGACACGCTGATGCCCGACACGATGCCGGCCAGCCGTTCACGCATGTTGCGCAGCGCGAACAGCATGCTGTCGGTGTCGCCCGCGCGGGTGTCGACGCGCACGCTCAAGTCGCCGTCCGCGATGCGGTTGGCGATCTCCATCGCGTAGTACGGCTCGCCGCCTAGCTGGCGCGACAGGCGGCGCGCGATCGTCGACGCGAGCAGCGCGCCGGCCACGATCGCGCCGAGCACCAGCCCGAGCATCACGAGATGCATGCGCTCGTACTTGCTGGCCGACTGGGCCTGCAAGTCGTCCGCCTGCTGCCGGCGAAAGTCGATCAGCGCGACGATGCGATCGCGCAGCGCCTCGCTCGATGCAATCGCCCGGCGCACGACTTCGTTGTTGTCGACCCCGGCGGGAATCGGTTCGAGACCGATCTGCTGATGCACGATAGCTTCCCAAAGCGCCGACTTGCGCAGCACTTCGTCGAACAGCTCCTGGCCCTTGCTGCTCGCGATGGTCGGGCGATACTGGTCGTACGCGCCATGCATGTCCTTGAGCGATGCGACGATGCTGTCCTTCAGCTTCTGGCGGCCGGCGTCGTCGGTGGCATAGCCAAGATTCGCGGCGGCAAGATCGGCGTCGATCTTGTGACGGTTCGCCTCTTCGAGCCAATACAGGCCATCCATGCTTTTATCGGCAATGGCGTCGGAAATCTCATGCAGCGACGAAAGCGCCGCCAACGCCATTCCTCCGATTACGACCGAAAAGCCGATCACGACGGCAAATGCGAGCAGCAGCTTTCGGAACACGGTCATGCGGTCGAACCACTTCATTTCGCCATCCTGGTTAAGTTTCTGTTTGGGGCCCTTCTCTCCTTCTCTTTACGGCCGCGATGGCAAGGGGCTGAAGCGATAAATGACGGGAATAAGCGAAATGGGACGTTCAACCGGGCTTAATAGCGTAGCCCCCGAACGTCTGCGCGTTCTTACGGCTAGATCCGGACATGATTGGGATTTGTCTTATATATACGCACGCACGTACTGCTTAGACTTTATTGGCTGCGTTGACCCCCATGAGTAAGCGCAAGCGATGTTGTTGTAACTCTCCGACTTTCCGCTCACGCTCCCCGGTGTAAGCGGCTTTTTTTTGCCTGTGCGTTTCATCGCATCCCATTCGCTGCGAGCCGCGCCCGTTCATGTCTGCTCGACGAAAGCGCGGCTCGCGAGACGCAATGTGTGATTGCGCACGTCCTCCGGCCAGGCAGCGACGAACGCTTCGAAGCGCGGCCGATCGTCCGCATACAGCGCGCGCGTGGCGTCCTCGTAACCCGGCAGATTGCCGGCCAGCGCGGTCATGAAGCGATACACCGCTTCTTGCGCCGCACGCTGACGATCCTTGTGCTCGCCGGCGACACGCGCCGCCTCGACCAGTTTGCGCAACGCCACGGAAGCGCCGCCCGGCTGCCCGTTCAGCCAGTCCCAATGACGCGGCAACAAGGTGACCTCCCTTGCCACCACACCCAGCTTGGGCCGACCTCGCCCGCGCGGGGCGTCCTCAGCCGTCGCGTCGGAGGCGGGGGTGGTTTGCGCAGCTTCGGCTTCCTCACTCGGGTGCTCGGCCGCGAGCCTCGCCACGATCTCTTCGGGCGTGCCGCGCAGATCGAACTCGACCGGGTGGCTGGTGGCGTCGTCGAAGATCAGCACCGGCGCCTGTTCGCCACGCGCCAGCACCGCCCTGACCGCTAGCGCTACGTCGGAGAGGGCGCCGGACGCGATGCGGCGGTGGCCTTCGAAGGCAGTGCAAGTAGCGCGATAAACGGTCATGACAAACTCCAGAAAAGAATTTGTCGAATTATAGCCGGGTAAAATACAAAAGCAACATATTACCCGGATGAAATTAACGATAGATGTGGGGCGAGAATTCTGGAGTTAAGTATCCTGGGACGCCGGTGTCGCCGCCTGGCGCTTGCGCGGCCGTGCCGTAGACGACAGTGCGATTGCGGCCCGCGTCCTTGGCTTCGTAGAGCGCCTCGTCGGCTGCGTTGATCAGCTCGCGAGCCGTGGCGAATATCTGGCCGCTCGTGCAGGCAATGCCGATGCTGACCGTCAGCACATGGTGCGAACTCGCCACGTGGCGAACCCCGCGCTCCTGAATTGCGGCGCGAATCTGCTCGGCAAGGTTCATTGCGCCGGCTTCGTCGGTGTCCGGCAGCAGCACTGCGAATTCTTCGCCGCCGTAGCGCGCCGCGGTATCGCCGGGACGCCGCAAGTTGTTCGTGATGCAGCGCGCGACCTCGATGAGCGCAGCGTCGCCGGCGGAATGGCCATACAGATCGTTGAAGCCCTTGAAACTGTCGACGTCGATCAACAACATCGACAACGGCCACGCATTGCGTTGCGCGCGGCCCCATTCCTCGTCCAGGTCCTGCTCGAAGATGCGGCGGTTGTTCAGGCTGGTGAGTCCGTCGGTGCGCGCTAGCACGCGCAACTCTTCCTCGGCGGCGCGGCGTTGCCGCAACTGCTGCGAGAACAGGATCGCAAGCGCGATGATCGTCAGGTCGAGCGCGCCGATCAGCGAGCCGATGATCCATGCGCGACGCCGCCATTCCACATAGATGTCGCGCGTGGAAAGCGCGACGTCGAGGATCAGCGGATACATGTCGATATGGCGGAACGCGTACCAGCGCTCCACACCGTCGATCGCCGCCGTGCCGAAGAAATCGCCGCTCGGCTGCAGGAGAAAGCGCGAATAATTCGCGGTGCCCTTCAGATTGCGGCCGATGATTTTTGGATCGTAGGGTCGTCGCATCAGCATCGTGCCGTCGCTCAGCATCAACGCCATCGAGCCGCCCGGGCCGAGATTCATATCGGCGAACAGGCCGCGGAAATAACTCAGGCGCATGGTGCCGACGACCACGCCGCCGAAGCTGCCGTCCGGCCGGGAGATACGCCGGCTCAACGCGATGCTGACTTCCTTGCCGGCGATCTTCGGCAAAAATGGACGGCTGACGTACAGGCCCACGTCGGGAGAATCCCGCTGCACCTTGAAGTACTCGCGATCCGCGAGGTTGATACGGCGCGGCGGCGAGGCTTGCGAGTCGAACTTGATGTCGCCGGCTTCGTCGAGGACGAAAATCGAGCCCATATCCTTCGCGCCGATGGAGCCGTCGAACAGCAATAGTTGACGCATGGCCGGCGGCAAGTCCTGCACGCCGGGCTGTTTCAACCCCTCCATCACCGCGCGCAACGACAGGTCGTAAATCTCGAGATTGCGCGACACGTCGCGCTCGACCAGCAGCGACACGTTGAAGACGGAATCCTGCGCGCGCCGCAACGCGTCATCGTGCATTTGCGCGAGCACCCACACGGCGAGCGCGAGTATCGCGCTGGCCAGCACGATGCTGATCGCAATCACAATGTTCGGGTGGCGCATCACCATGGGTTTTCGTGGTTCGAGGCTGGCGCGGGGTTGCGCGCGGAGGAGGTTGGGGTTGGCGGCGTGCGGGGCGCGGGCCGGGATTTCGGTAGGGTAGCAGACGATGGGGGGTGGCGAATGGCCGAGAAGAGGGGGTTTTGATGCGTTAGGGGCGGGTGTTGGGTAGCGTTGGAAAATCTATTTGCCGCGGTTGCGGTGTTGCGTATTGCGTGTTTCTCGTCGTGGATGTGTGGTTGCCCGGATTCGAGTTGGCGGCCATGTGCGCGTCAATGCATGTCGATGACTGCCATATCGGATTGCGATTGTCGGGGGGAAGAGGGTATCGAGGATAGCTGGCTGGGATCGCGCGGCTTCGCGGATTGAGGCTCCGGCCTCAAACACTGTAGACAAGATTTCCGACGGGTCGACGCTGGCGTTCTGCTTGCGCCTGCCAGTTTAAGAACTTGATCAACGCAGGCAATAAAAAACCCCGAAGGACGATAGACCTTCGGGGTTTCCGTGAAAGACATTGCTAACTGCAACTTCGGTGGTGGAGAGGAGGAGGATCGAACTCCCGACCTTCGCATTGCGAACGCGACGCTCTCCCAGCTGAGCTACCCCCCCAACGTGCGAACAATTCTAGCACAAGCATTTTCCGTTTTGCCAAGCGCCGCGGCACGCCAAAAGTCACTTCGATGGCGCGCCGGCAAGCACCCAATCCACCACCGTGCGAATGTCCGCATCGCTCATCGATTGATGCGCCGGCATCGGAATCATGCCCCACACGCCGGAGCCGCCCTCCTTCACCTTGCGCGACAATTTCGCCGGCGCTTGGACGTCACCCTTGTACTTCGCGGCGATCTGCTGGAACGACGGCCCGACCAGTTTGCGGTCCACCGCGTGACATCCCATGCAGGCATTCGCGTTCGCGACCATTCGACCACGCGGCGCATCGTCAGCGTGCGCCGTGGATACAAAAGCACTCGCCGCCACGCCAAGCGTCAATGTGGCGGCAAAGACAGCCACGTCCCGCTTCACGGCGTCGTCGCCTTCGGATTACCCGGATGCACCGAGTTCGAATTGGTAACCGGCGCGGGCGCCTGCTGTTCGAGCGGGCGCGAACTCACCGACGAATCCGGAATCGCCCCGATCGTCGGAGCGCTGGCGTCCGGTTGCGACGCGGCCACCGGCGCGGTTCCCGCGGCAGCGGCCGCGGCCGTGGCTTCCTGCGGCTGGATGTACTGGAACACCTTCACGACCTGCGTCACACCCGGCACGCGGCTCGCGACGTCGGCGCCGCGATTGCCTTCGTCCATCGTGACGAGCCCCATCAGATAGACCGAGCCACGCTCGGCCACGACCTTGAAGTTGTTCGCCGAAATATTCTTCTCCGCGATCAGCGCGGTCTTCACACGCGTCTCCAGATACGTGTCGTTCGTGCGCGACGAGAACGAGGTCGCCGGCATGATCGCCAGTTCGTTGACGATCGTATTCACGTTGTTCAAGCCCCGCACGATGGTCTCGGCGCGCTGCTTCGACACTTCGCCCGGCACCTCGCCGGTCAGCAGCACGCGGCGATTGAACACCGCCACGTTGACGTGCGCCGCGTCCGGCAGATTCTGGCTGATCTGCGACAGCGCCTTCACCTGCAATTCACGGTCTTCGGTCTGCGCGCCGAGCGTGCGCCGGTCGGTCGCCACCAGCGCGCCGCCGCCCGCCGCGCCGGCAACCGCAAGGAAGCAACCCTGCAACGTCGCGGACAACCCCGCCGCGAACCCAACCACGAGCACGGTTCTCACCAGTGTCTTCTTGACGCGGAATACGCTCATCAACCAGCTCTCCTTAAATCAGTCAGTCTTCGCCCAGCAACATGGCATCGATGCCGTCGCACAGACAATGGATGGTCAGTAAATGCACTTCCTGGACACGCGCGGTGCGATCGGACGGCACGCACACGTGGATATCGGTATCGCTCAATACGTCCTGCATGCGCCCGCCGCCCTTGCCGGTCAGCGCGACCACGATCATTTCGCGCTCGTGCGCGGCCTCGATCGCGGCGAGCACGTTGGCGGAATTGCCCGAGGTGGTGATCGCCAGCAAGACGTCGCCCGGCTGGCCGAGCGCCCAGACCTGCTTCGAGAAAATCTGCTCGAACGAATAATCGTTGGCGATCGCGGTAAGCACCGACGTGTCGGTGGAAAGCGCGATCGCGGGCAGGCCCGGACGCTCGCGCTCGAACCGGCCGATCAGTTCGGCGGCGAAATGCTGCGCGTCCGCCGCCGAGCCACCGTTGCCGCACGCCAGAATGCGGTTGCCGTTGGCGAGCGCGGCGAACATCGTGTCGATCGCGGCGGCGATCGGCATCGACAGGGTTTCCAAGGCTTCGAGTTTGACTGCCGCGCTATCGCGGAAGTGTTGTTGAATGCGTTCGACTGACATCGAGTCTCTATCTTTCTACCGCGAATGGACCGCAGTGCGCGGCCGTGTTGTGAAGTCGTATTGCGAAGTCGCGTGACGTTGACGAGCCATGCCGGTCATGCAGCGCACTCATCGGTCGCGTGACGAACATCGCGAGACACGCTGCTGGCTGCATCATCGGCATCGCCCCGTGGCCCGCACGCGAGCGCAAGTTTATCGCACTCACGCGCCTTCTCAGCGCATGGCGTCAGACTTCGTCTGCGCGAAACGCATCGCGCAGCCAGATGAGCCGACCCGCTTCGAACGCAATCACATCGAAACGGCATGCAGGCTCATCCTGTGAACGCTGGCTGCGACTCGCCAGATAATGCCGCGCGGCGCGCACGATCCGCTGCTTCTTCTGCCAGCCGATACTCGCCGCCGCGCCGCCATAGTGCCGTTGCGCCCGCGCACGGACTTCGACGAACACCAGCGCGCCGTCGCGATCGCGCATCACGAGATCGATTTCGCCGCCACGGCACGACACGTTACGCGCGACGAACCGCAAGCGCTGCCGCTGCAAGAATTCCTGCGCGCGCGCCTCGAAAGCGGAGCCGACGAATTTCGACCCAGTTGATCTCGAAAAGTTGTGCCGGTCGGCGGATGCGCGCCGCGCCGGCGGGCCGCCGCCCGGATCGCCCGGCCCTGCGTGGCACAATGGCGGCCTTCTTCCGTCTGTTTGCGTCTTCTGCCTCATGACTCCTCTCTCCGAACTCGCGCAAGGGCAGCAGTACCCCACCGCCGCGCTGTATGTGGTGGCGACGCCGATCGGCAACATCGCCGACGTCACGCTGCGCGCGCTGCATGTGCTCGGACTGGTGGACCGCATCGCCGCCGAAGACACCCGCAACACAGGTCAACTGCTCGCGCGCTACGGCATTTCCAAGCCGCTCGTCGCGGTCCATCAGCACAACGAGCGCGCGGCGGCGCAGCGCCTGATCGAGCATCTGCAAGCCGGCGAACGTGTCGCCTACGTGTCGGATGCGGGCACGCCGGGCATCTCCGATCCCGGCGCGAAACTCGTGGACGCAGTACGCGAAGCCGGCTATCCGATCATTCCATTGCCAGGCGCGAGCGCACTCGCGACCGCATTGAGCGCGGCCGGCGACTGGGTGGCGACGTTCTCGTTCCTCGGCTTTCTGCCACCGAAGGCAAAGGCGCGCGCCGCGACGCTGCAAGCGCTCGCGAAGCATCCGCACGCAATGGTGTTCTACGAAGCGCCGCACCGGATCGTCGAAACGGTGCAAGCCTTGGCCGACGCTTTCGACGGCGAGCGCAAGCTGCTCATCGCACGGGAATTGACGAAGTTACACGAAGCGCTGCATTGCGGCACCCTGGCCGAAGGGCCAACGTGGCTCGCGGCCGATCCGAACCGGCAGCGCGGTGAATTTGTGCTGGTGGTGGAAGGTGCGCAGCCCGAGGCCGCCGGCGAACACGATCACGACGCTCTGCTGGGCATCTTGCTGGAAGAACTGACGGTGAGCAGCGCGGCGAAAGTCGCGGCGGCTATCACCGGAGCGTCGCGCAATGCGCTATACACCCGCGCATTGGCGCTGAAGAAAGACGAAGAATAAACAGAGGGCAACAGGGGCAAACGAAAAGGGCCGCACAGTTATTCGACTGTGCGGCCCTTTTCGTTCCTGCGGCAGCGCGTGAGCATGATCTGCCCGTCGTGCCGCGCGGCAACCACGAGCGCGCCCGAAACGCGCCCGCCGTCATCACTTTATTTCTCCGCGCTCGGTCCCGACGCGTTCGACGCCAGCATTTCATTACGCGCGGCGCGTGCTTCCTGCTGCGTCAAACCCTCGATCTTGACCCGCGCCGTACCGGCGTGGCGCATGTCGAGCGCGTTCGCGGCGGCCATCGACAGGTCGATCACCCGGCCGCGCGCGTACGGGCCGCGGTCGTTGATACGCACGACGACCGAGCGCGAAGTTGCCGGATTGGTCACCCGCACAAAAGAACCGAGCGGCAACGTGCGATGTGCGGCGGTGAGCGCATGCATGTCGTAACGCTCGCCGTTGGCGGTGCGGCGGCCATGGAAGGCGCGGCCGTACCACGACGCGCGACCGGTCTGGCGGAAATCCGCGGCGGCGGGGCCGTCCTCGGTGAGGGGCTTCGCGTCGGCCAGCGACGGACCTTGGGCCGCAGCGCCGGATGCCGGCGCGCTACCGAAGGCTTGCGGCCCGAAGGAGGCCGCTTGCGCGTTTTTCGTGCTCAGCGGCGCACCGCTTGCCGAGGTGTTGCGGGCGTCCGGAGGGGTCGCACAGCCGGCCAGCACAAAAAAAACAAAAAGAGTCCCCAGACCACGGGATAACCGAGTTTTCATAAGACGTGTAATCACATTGTCGAGCCGCATCACGCGAAAGTTGAGCGTGTTGCCTGCGACTCCGGCGATAAGGGACGACAACGCGCCGCGCAGATGAGCGCAGTACGTCAAAGCCCGGATGCGGCTAACCAGCCGCTACCGCACGGTTAATTTTCACGTCTGGCGCAACCTGTCCCCGGCAGCCTGACCAGACCCCACATGCCGCCATCGAACGTGGCAAACACGTTCTTGCGCGCGAAACTCAGCGCACAGGAACGGCGGCGTAGGCCCCACCCAGCGTCACGGACGTTAAGTCCGTAGCAGGCGCGCGGCGCCTGGCTGGGCAAGACGTGTGCATCGAATGCATCGATACCTGACGGCCGCCGACAACTGCGGCGGCCCATACTTGACTGGCGATCCCGCGCCCCTTTTATGATGGGGACGCATCGCCGTGTGGCATGCACAATGACCCGTGCATAGCGGCATTATACCTAAAAGAAATTTTTGAGACGGCAAGCGACTGAAAACCTTGATGAATTTTCACGCGTGCTGCAAAAATGAGCAGACAAAAGTCGCCGACCACGGACCTCGTCGGCCTCCGCGGGAGTCGGCAAGAGGCCGGTACAATCAACGTTTTACCTGCGGCGCCGTCACTCATGAAAGTCACCTTGATCCCTGTCACGCCGTTCCAGCAGAACAGTTCGCTGCTCGTGTGCGAGGCGACCGGACGCGCGGCCGTCGTCGATCCGGGCGGCGACCTCGACGTCATCCACGGCGAGATCGCGCGCCAGAACGTGACGGTCGAAAAAGTCTTCCTCACGCACGGCCATATCGATCACTGCGCCGGCGCAAAGACGCTCGCCATGCATTACGGCGTGCCGATCGAAGGCCCGCATCCCGACGAGCGGTTCTGGCTCGACAAGCTGCCGGATCAAAGCACCCGCTTCGGTTTCCCCGCCGCCGACGCGTTCGAACCGGACCGCTGGCTGCACAACGGCGACACCGTGCAGTTCGGCGACGAAACGCTCGAGGTTTATCACTGCCCCGGACACACGCCGGGTCACGTGGTGTTCTTTAGCCGCGCGCATCGGCTGGCGCTGGTGGGCGACGTGCTATTCGCCGGTTCGATCGGCCGCACGGATTTTCCGCGCGGCAATCACGCGGACCTGGTGCGTTCGATCCGCGAAAAACTCTGGCCGCTCGGCGACGACGTGACGTTCGTGCCCGGCCACGGGCCCACCTCGACGTTCGGTGACGAGCGCCGCACCAATCCGTATGTCGCCGACGGAGTCGAGGCATGAGCGAAATCTATGTGAGCACCGACGTCGAAGCGGACGGTCCGATTCCCGGCCCGCATTCGATGCTCAGTTTCGCCTCCGCCGCCTACACGGAAGACAAGCAGTTGATCGCCACTTTCTCGGCGAATCTCGAATTGCTCGAGGGCGCCAAGCCGCATCCGGTGCAGGAAGCGTGGTGGAAGACGCAGCCCGAGGCGTGGGAAGCCTGCCGCAAGGACTTGCAGCATCCCGCGGCCGCGTTGACGGCTTACGTCGACTGGGTCGAGGCCTTGCCGGGCAAGCCGGTATTCGTGGCGATGCCGGCGGGCTTCGACTTCACCTATATGTTCTGGTACATGATGCGGTTCGTCGGCCGCTGCCCGTTTTCATGGTCGGCGCTCGACATCAAGACGCTTGCGTTCGCGATGACCGGCCTGCCGTACCGCAAGAACATCAAGCCGCGCTTTCCGAAACACTGGTTCGACGAGCATCCGCATACGCATGTGGCGCTGGACGATGCGATCGAACAGGGCGCGCTCTTCTGCAACATGCTGAAGGACTTGCGCGCGACCCAGGCGGCAACCCAGGCCGCGGTACTCGCAACAGCTAAAGATGGGGACGGCTCAGGACAAAACGCCGCTGAGGAACCGGCAAATTAGGGAATCTCCCTCGTTGGAGCCGTTTTAGATTGCGTTTCGTTTTCGCGCCCTCTACCATGCATGATACGGCGACGCAAACGGAGGCGCAGTTGACACTCGATACGTTCTCTCAAAAAATCCTGCGTCTGCTACAGCTCGACGCGCGCCGTTCGGTGCAAGAGATTTCCGACCAGGTCGGCCTGTCGAGCACCCCATGTTGGCGGCGTATCAAGGACATGGAGCAATCGGGGGTGATCCAGCGCTACACGGCGCTGCTCGATCGCGAAAAGCTGGGGCTGCATGTTTGCGCGCTCGCGCACATTCATCTCACGCGCCATACCGAAGGCGGCGTGGAGCAGTTCGAGCGGGAAATCGCCACCTGTCCGGAAGTCACCGAGTGCTACAGCACGACCGGAGAATCGGACTACATCCTCAAGATCGTCGCGCCCGACATCAAGGCGTACGACAGCTTTCTGCACGAACGCATCTTCAAGATTCCCGCCGTCGCGCAGGTGCGCACGAGCGTCGTGCTGCGCGAAATCAAATTCGACACGCAATTGCCGCTGTAAGGACGAGTGGATTCCGCCGCCGCGCTCGAGCCTTGGCGCTTGGGTTCGTCCAGTGACGCCGTTCGTGCCCGCGCCGCGATCAGGTGGTACTGTGCCGCTCCGCGCCCTCCGCGCGCGCGATCGACCCACCGCTCCCCGTCACTGCCGCCGAATCGGATCCGCCGGCCGAGGGCGCGTTCAATTCCTGCAGTACGTCGAGTTTGCGGGCGCCCAGGCGACGCTTGAGCGCACCTAGATCGACGCGCGCTAACCGTCGCCCGACGTCCGCGTCGGCACCGGAAACCAGCGCGGGCAACACCACTTCGACGTCGAGTCCCGTGCTCAGGTAGTGGATGTTGACCGCTGCGGCTTTCACGCCGGCCGCGGCCAAGGCGGCGTCCACCTCGGCAACCACCCGCTCCCTGGTAGGCAGATCGACTGGCGGACGCGCGAGCGCATCGTTCTCCGGATCGACGTGAATCAGAGCGTCGAGCACGCGATTGTCGGTCAGCACCCGCAAGCGCGCCGACTCGGCGATGTAATGGCCCTCCGAGACCGAAATCAGCGGATCGACCAGAATATGCGCGTCGACGAGCGCGAAGTCGCCCATCTTGCGAGTGCGCATTTCATGCACGTCGCGCACGCCCGGCGTGGAGAGCAGCAGCGCGCGCATGTCGGCGGTAGCCGACTGATCGAGCGCGCGGTCCGAGAGATCTTGCAGCGCGTCCCAACCGAACATCCAGCCCATGCGCGCCACCATGAAACCGACGATCGCCGCGGCGATCGGGTCGAGCAGGCGCACCCCGGCGAGACTGCCGACAATGCCGATCGCCACCACCAACGACGACGCCGCATCCGAGCGCGCATGCCAGGCGTTCGCGATCAACATGGCCGAGCGCACGCGCTGCGCTTCGCGCAGCATGTAGCGAAACAGGCTCTCTTTTGAAATCAGCACCAGCACGGCGACGACGAGCGCGCTCATATGGACGGCCGGGATGCTTTCCAGATCGGCGAGACGCGTGCCGGCACGCCACAACATGCCGACGCCCACCGCAATCAGCAATCCGCCCAGAAATAACGAAGCCACCGTTTCATAGCGGCTGTGTCCGTAATTGTGATCCGCGTCGGGCTTTGCGCCGCTGTGCCGATTGGCGATCAGGACGACAAAATCGGAAATCAGATCGGCGAGCGAATGGATGCCGTCCGCGACGAGTGCCTGGGAGTGAGCAAACACGCCAATGAAGATTTGCAGCGTCATCAACACCGCGTTGAGCGCAATACTCACAAGGGTGCTTTTGCGCGCAACGTGCTGTTTCTCTGCGGACTGAACTGCGGCGACGGAAGGCATCGGAGAAGCAGATGAAAAGTTCAATCCCTGTATTCTACCCGCTGCATCTCGAAAACGAGCGGAAAATGCCAGAAATATCCTTTCAAATCAGTTGCTTATCTAAACGAAAAGCATTCGTGTTCGAACCATTTCGAGCGTATGCAAGAGACCGCGGCAGCACGCCGACGCAATAAAAAAACCGCGCCCTGACTGGTACGCGGTTTTTGTCGGACAGCAACGCATCATGTGCGCGGCTGATTGAACCTATTTGTACGACTATTGATGCGATGGGATTATTTCTGAATCAGAAATTTATCGCGGTCCAGACCGGCGATCCAGCGCGGCGGCTTGCCACGGCCCGACCATGTGCTACCGCTATCCGGGTCGCGATATTTCGGTGCGACACCTGCACGCGGACGACCGGCTTTAGCGCCCTTGGCAGCACGGCCGCCACCGAGTTCCGCCAGCGTAATGCCGTAATCGGCCATTTTCTGCTTGATCTCATTCAACACTTCCGCGTATTCGCGCGACTTCGCTTCTTCGATCTGCTTTTCAAGCTTCTCGCGCTGTGCGAGTAGTTCCTTGTAGGAAGACATAGATTCCCTTTGTGGTTCGGATAAATGACTGCCAGTCTTAAGCCGGCTTGCCCTTGTAAGTGATCATGCCTCGGAATTTGACGGCGAGATTAACACAAAATAGAAAGACAACAAAAGCGGGCGGAGAAAATTAATTCAATTTCGTTTCGAAAAATTTCGGATCAACGTGGGGTTGTGCACATGTTCCGAATAGATGGATTGAGATTTTTACAGAAGCATTCCAACCGGCATCAGTAATTATTGGATTAATTATCAAAAAATGAAACTTAAGATGTCGATCGAGCATCAACATTTCATTTCATGACAGCTTAGCTGCAATCCCGTAACATATTGTCAGACTTGTTGCGCGGTGTTATTGCCGCATGCGTGTTTTCCCGGCATGGCAATGAATCACCTAATTGGCGTGTCGCCGCATGCAATCTTCCACTGCCGCATGCAACGCTTCACGATCGAGTTTGGCGTCCTCGAAGGCAAAGCGGCTGCGTGCTCCGTTCAGTTTCAGATCGGCGCCATATCGGTCGACGCCGAGCAGTTGCCCACCGCCGACGCCCTCACGATAGTCGCTGAAGTGCGCGAGCAGCGCGCTTTCCTCGTCGAAACCGAGCGGCGGCAGCGGATCGAGTTCCGCGCCGTCGAGCCATCCCATCGCACCGAAGCCGCCGATATAGCGCAAACGCTCGATTTGCAGGGTCCAGAACGTGAAATCGCCGAGCGCGAGATAGCGTTGCGCATCCGGGTGATAGCGCAGATAGCGCTGCACGACCTCGGGAGCCGGGTCGATCGCTTCGAAGGTGCCCAGCAAGGTCACGCGCTGACCGTTCAGCACGTCGCCGTCGGGTGCGTCGACGACGAGGAAACCGGCGCGTGGGTCGGCGCGCAGATTGTGCGTGTGCTCGGCGAGCCGGCTGATGAGAATCGTCGGGCGATGCCGCGGGTCCGGCGCGAACGGCAGCACGGTGGGATAAGGAAAGCCCTCCGGCTCGCGAGCGTGAGTAGCCAGCGTGCCGACGGCAGTCGTGTGCAGCAGATGCAGCGGAGCATGAGCGGGAATGTTCAAGTACGCGTTCCTCGATGGATAGCGGACGCCCCTAATGCGCCCGTCACGTATGGCTCAAATAATCGTAGGCGTTCAAGTACCGGCTTCCAAGTCTCCTGAAAGCGCCTCGCAAGCATAAGCCCGGCCGCTTCGCTAGAATCGGAAATTCACCGCAACGCGCTTTCCGCGTGTCATCCGTCCACGGGATCTCAGTGTCCGACCGCTCTTCCGACTTCGCCGCCCTTCCTGCCGCTCACCGCGAACTGTCCGACACAGCCAGGCAGCGGGCCCGCCTCGCCACGATGGCCGTGTTCTTCATCGCGGGGATGATGTACGCGTCGTGGGGCGTGCATGTGCCGACGGTGCGCGACCGCTTTCATCTGAATGCGGCGATGCTCTCGTTTGCGCTGCTGGCGGTGGCGGGCGGCTCGATCGGCGCCATGGCGGCCAATGCGTCGTGGATCGCGCGAGTCGGCACGCGCCGCGCCTGCCTCGCCGGCGGCCTCGTGATGGCGGCGTGCGCGGCGCTGATTCTGATCGTGCCGGCTTACTGGCTGCTGCTGATCGTGCTGGCGATTTTCGGCGCGGGCATGGCCACGCTCGACGTCGCGATGAACGCCGAAGCCAGCGCCGTCGAAAAGGCGCTCGGCAAGCCGATCATGTCATCGCTGCACGGCATGTTCAGCGTCGGCGGGATGTTCGGCGCGGCGGCTGGCGGCGCGTTGCTGTCGCGCGGCATGGCGCCGGCGCTGCATCTCGCGCTGGCCGCGGCGGTCAGCGCGCTGGTTCTGATCGCCGCCTGCCCCGCGGTGCTGCCGCACGTGCCGCATGCCGAGCATCCCGACGCCGCCACGCCGCGCGCCAACCGCTGGCGCTCGCCGGCCTTGTGGGCGCTGGGCGTGATGGCCCTGGTCGCGCTGATCGCGGAAGGCGCGATGTACGACTGGGCCACTGTCTATATGCGCGACGTCGTGCTGAGCACGCCCGCGCTCGCGAGTGCCGCGTATGCGGCGTTCTCGGGCGGCATGGCGGCGGCGCGCTTCGCCGGCGACGCGGTGCGCGCCCGCTTCGGCGCGCCACAACTGGTGATGGCGAGCGCGACGCTCGCCGGCGCCGGAATGGTCGGCGCATTGCTGCTGCCCAACCCGGTGGCGGCGCTCGTCGGCTTCACGCTGATGGGGCTCGGCCTCGCGAACATGATGCCCGTGCTGTTCGCGGCGGCGGCGAGCGTCAAGGGCATTCACGCTGCGGAAGGACTCGCGCACGTCGCCGGACTCGCTTACTTCGGGCTGCTGCTTGGGCCGGTGATCATCGGCGCCGTGACGCAGGCGACCAGTTTGCCGATCGGCTTGTCCGTGGTGGCCGTGTGTTGCGCATTGATCGCGATTGCCGGGCCGAAGGTGCTGCGTCGTTTGAAGATCTGACACGAGCGCGGGCCGCGCACGACACCCAGCCTATCCATCCACGCGCGGGCAAACGATTGCGCCAGCGCGGCGCCTTGAATCGGCATATCGACCACGCATAAAAGAAAAGGCACGCGAGCCCTACGGCGCGCGTGCCTTTTAACCGCTCGACCGAAGACAGACAAACGCTGTCTTCGGTCATGCAGTCTTACATCTTCACCACGTCGAGCAGCGTCTTCTTGCCCGACTTGTAGTTGTACAGCGAGATCACGCCATGCTGAAGATCGCCCTTCGCGTCGAAGGTGGTTTCGCCGATCACACCCTTGTAGTCGGTGCTCGGCATCGCTGCCAGGATCTTCGCCGGATCGGTCGAGCTCGCACGCTTCATGGCGTCGACGACGATGTACACCGCGTCATACGTGAACGGCGCGTAGATCTGGATCGGCTGACCGAAACGCTTCTGATACTTGGCGAGGAACGCCGGGCCGCCGGCCATCTTTTCGAGCGCCATACCGGCTTCCGAGCAAACGATGTTGTCGGTTGCGTCGCCTGCCAGGTCGGCCAGCTTGTCGGTACACACGCCGTCGCCTGCCAGCACCTTGGCGCGCAGGCCGAGCTGCTTGGCTTGCTTGGCGAAGGGGCCGCCGGTGGCGTCCATGCCGCCGTACATGATCGCGTCCGGGTTTTCGCCCTTGATCTTCGTCAGAATCGCGCGGAAGTCGACAGCCTTGTCGTTCGTCGCGTCATGCGACATCACTTTCAGGCCCAGCGACTTGGCGGTCTTCTCGAATTCGTTTGCGAGACCCTGGCCGTAAGCGGTCGAGTCGTCGACGATCGCGACGCTCTTCACTTTCAGACCCTTGGCGGCGTAGTTAGCCAGCGCCGGACCTTGTTGCGCGTCGGTTGCCACGACGCGGTACGTCGTCTTGAAACCTTGTTGCGTGTAGGCCGGGTTGGTTGCCGACGGCGAGATCTGCACGATGCCCGCATCGCTATAGATCTTCGAAGCCGGGATCGACGTACCCGAGTTCAGGTGGCCGACCACTGCGACGACCTTGTCGTCGACCAGTTTCTGCGCGACTTGCGTAGCCGTGCGCGGGTCGGCTGCATCGTCTTGCGGATCGAGTTGCAGCGTGACCTTCTGGCCGCCGATCGTCAGGCCCTTGGCGTTGATTTCTTCAACTGCCAGGCGCGCGCCGTTTTCGTTGTCTTTCCCCAGGTGAGCGATACCGCCAGTGAGCGGCGCAACGTGACCGATCTTCACGACCGTGTCGGCTGCAGCCGTTGTTGCCAACGTTGCGAACAGCATCGCCGCAGCGCTGATGGGCAACAGCTTTTGAATCTTGATGTTCATGTAAGTCTCCAGTTTCGGTCCCAAAAACAACGTAATCGCCTGTGCCCCCGCTTCACCAACACGTGTCGCTCAATCCCGTGGACGACCACGCCGGTTGCATCGTTCATGCACTTGGCAAGCACGTTTGCCGGACTGTTTGTGGCAGGCGGCAAGCCGTACTTGCGCGCAAGTGTAGGCCATCAAATTAATTTGTGGGGCTTTTTTGAGGAAGTGGGATCAACACTAATAGCGTTTATCCAACAGCGACCGATTCCGACTGGACGCATCGACTGGAAAGCACCAACCCATGCGGGTTTCCGCTATGTGAGGCTTTCGTCTAACCGCGCGGCTCAACGCTTTTAGCGTGTTAAACCGTTAATGCTTCGGTCATGTTTTTTGCCTAAAAAACAGGCTTTATACGGGCGCGCGCGAGACGCGTGCGAACGCGCTCGAACCACACCGAAGCAAACGCGCCAGCGCGACGATTCGCGCCGCCCGCCGAAAGATGAATCATCGAGCATGCTCATTCGCCGCACGCGGTTCTCACCGCGCGCCGCGCTTCGTCGAGTGCGGCTTCGCGGCGCAGGGGGCGTCCTGCAAGGCGTTTCTTTTGGTGGCAAACTGACCGCCCGCTTCAGGCATTCAAGCCTTGGCTTCATTCAGACCGACCTCGCGCAGCGGCGCATGGGTATATGGAGAGCAGCATGAGCACGACTTCCCGATGGATCGACATCCCCGCCGGCAACGACAGCTTCGGCGGCTACCTCGCGTTGCCCAAGGGCGGCAAGGGACCGGCCGTCATCATCATCCAGGAAATCTTCGGCGTGAACAGCCATATCCGCTCGGTCGCGGATCAGTATGCGCAAGACGGCTACGTCGCGCTCGCGCCGGACGTGTTCTGGCGCGTGCAGCCGCGCGTCGAGTTGACGTATGACGGCGCGGATCGCGCGAAGGGCATCGAACTGCTGCAAAAGACCAACGTCGATCAGGCCGTCGCCGATATCGGCGCGACCGCCGCGGCGCTGCGCGCCATGCCGGAAGTGACCGGCAAGATTGCGGCAATCGGCTACTGCTTCGGCGGACGGCTCGCTTACCTGGCGGCGGCGCAGGGCACGCTCGATGGCGCGGTCGCCTATTACGGCGGCGGCATCCAGAATCAGCTCGAGCAAGCGGCGAAGATCAAGGTGCCGATGCAATTCCACTACGCCGAACTCGATGCGAATATTCCGGTGTCGGCGGTCGGCCAGGTTCAGGAGCGCTTCGCCGGCCGCACCGATGCCGAGTTTCACATCTATCCGAACGCCGATCACGGCTTCAACTGCTCGGACCGTGCGTCGTATAACCAGCGCGCCGCCGCGCTCGCGCATGGCCGCACGCTGACCTTCCTCGGTGAGCGGCTGTAATTCGCCGGCTATAACTCGCGAGACTCGCGGCTGTGACCCGTGGCCCGTGACCGTCACGCGCGCTTTTGATCCGCGCGCGCAGTTCACCCCCGCAACTCAGGTACTCTCCCCACAGACGGCGCGCGTTCGGCGCGCCGTCCTCCTCGATGCATGGCGATGAACCCCGCCCAGCGAATCTCCGGCAGAGCGGTTCGTCGCGCGCATAGGCAACCGGCAGATCCAACACTCGATTCGCGAGGGCTCATCCGTGGTGCAATCCGACTATCTCGCCCATGACGCCATCGGCCTCGCCGAACTCGTGCGAACCCGCGAAGCCAGCGCGCGCGAATTGCTGGACATCGCGATCTCGCGCACCGAGGCCGTCAATCCCGCGATCAATGCGATCGTGCTGAAGGACTACGACGCGGCGCGCGAACGCGCGTCGCGCGACGACGCGAAGCGGGCAAACGGCGCGAACCATGCCGACAGCGACCGCGCGCAAGGAGCGCTCGCAGGCGTGCCCTTTCTGATCAAGGATCTGGGCGCGCCGGTCGCCGGGCTGCGCATGTCGATGGGCAGCCGCCACTATCGGCACTTCATTCCCACCGAGGACGCGCCGGTGGTCGCACTCGCGAAAGCGGCCGGCCTCAATATCTTCGCGAAGACCAGCACGTCCGAGCTCGGCCAGATGCCTTATACGGAACCCGAACTGTTCGGCGCGTGCCGCAATCCGTGGAATCTCGACCATACGCCCGGCGGTTCGAGCGGCGGCGCGGCAGCGGCGGTCGCGGCGGGCATCGTGCCGCTCGCGCATGCGTCGGACGGCGGCGGCTCGATCCGCATTCCCGCGTCATGCTGCGGACTGTTCGGTCTCAAACCCTCTCGCGGGCGCGTGCCGCGCGTCACGCCGAGCGCCGCCGGCGAACTCGGCGTCGATCATGCGGTATCGCGCAGCGTGCGCGACAGCGCGTTGCTGCTCGATCTGCTGGCGGGCAATGCGGACCGACCGTCCGGTGCGCCAGGCACGTTCCTCGGTGCGAGCCGCGAACCCTGCAAGCCGTTGAACATCGCCTACGTCACCGAATCCATGCTCGCGCCTTCGCTCTCCGCCGACGCGCGCGCCGCGCTCGAGGACGCCGCGCAACTCGCGCGCTCGCTCGGTCACAACATCGAGCCCGTCTCGCTCGGCATTGATTTCGCGGCTGTGCGCCATGCGTTTCTGACGCTCTGGTCCGTGACCGCCGAAGAACTCGTGCTGAACGCCGACCGCATCACCGGTCGCAAGCCGCTGCGCGAGGAATTCGAAATCTCGACGTGGGCGATGGCGCACGTCGGCCGCAAACTCGGCGAACGCGGCTTGCCCGCCGCGCTCGAGGAACAACGCCGCATCACCGAACGCCTCACCGATCTGCTGCACCGCTACGACGTGATTCTGTGCGCGACGCTCGCGGCGGCGCCGATCAAGATCGGCGAGATGCAGCCCACCTCCGCGGAACGCATGCAGATGCGCGCCGTCACCGCGATGCCGCTCGAACCGCTAATGAAAAAGCTGCTGATGGAAGCGTCGAACAAGGCATTCGCGTGGGCGGGATGCACCGAGCTGTTCAATCTGAGCGGGCAGCCGGCGATGTCGGTGCCGCTTTACTGGAACGCGCGTGGCCTGCCGGTCGGTGTGCAATTCGCCGCGCGTGACGGCGGCGAGGCAACGCTGTTTCGGCTGGCCGCGCAACTCGAAGCGGCGCGGCCGTGGTTCGACAAGCGGCCGCCGCTGATGCCGGCGCGCAGCTAGATGGAGTAACGCCCGCTCATCGTCTCGACGACGTCACGCCGGTTTGCGCTGCGCGTCGAGATCCGCGTGGCGCTTGCCGGGCATGCACGCCACCGCGACGAGGGAGAGCGCCAGCCCGGCCATCACGTAGTACGTCGGCGCGAGCGGCGAGCCGGTGGTCTTGATGAGCCACGTCACGATGAAAGGCCCGAAGCCGCCGAATATCATCACCGCGACGTTGTAGGCAAGGGAGAGACCGATCGAGCGCACGTTAGCCGGGAACAGTTCGGCGATCAGCGCGCCGAACGGCCCGTAGTAGCCGGACAGCGTGATCGACAGCAGCGCCTGCACGAGTATCAGTTTCGACACGCTCGGCTCTGCCGCGAGCCATGCGAACAGCGGATAGATGATCACGAGCGTGATCGCCAGCGACCACAACGACAGCCCCTTGCGTCCGATTCTGTCGGACCATGCGCCGGTAAGCGGCGAGAGCACGGTCAACAGCAGATTGCCGACGATCACCGCATAAAACGATTGCCCGTAAGGCAGCTTCAGTTGCTTGACCGCGAAGGTCGGCAGATAGCTGATCAGTACGTAGATCGTCACCGTGAGCGCGATCACCGCGCCTAGCCCGCACAGCACGTCGCGGCTATGGTTTCGGAACAGTTCGCCGAGTGTCGCGCGCCGCGCGGTTTTTTTCGCGAGCAAAAAAACTTCGGAATCGGCAAGATGCCGGCGAATGTAAAAGCCGATCGGCCCGATGATCAAGCCGAGAATGAACGGCACGCGCCAGCCCCAGGACTTCAACGCCTCGGGCGACAGGCCGCGCGTGACCAACGCGCCCACCAGGGCGCCGAGCAGGAGCGCCGCCGCCTGGCTCGACATCTGCCAACTGCCGTAAAAGCCGCGCCTGGAGAACGGCGCCGCTTCGATCAGCAAGGCGGTCGAACTGCCGAACTCACCGCCGGCGGAAAAGCCTTGCAGCAAACGCCCGAGCACGATCATCAAGGGCGCGCCGATGCCGATCGCCGAATACGGCGGCGCGATCGCGAGCAGCAGAATGCCGAGCGTCATCAGCGCGATGACGAGCGACAACGCCGCCTTGCGTCCCGCGCGATCCGCATAGAGTCCGAGTACGATGCCGCCGACCGGCCGCATCACGAAAGCGACGCCGAAGGTCGCGGTGGTCAGGAGCAGCGACGAATAATCGTTGGCCGCCGGGAAGAACAACTGCGCGATCACCACCGTCAGGAAACCGAACACGGTGAAGTCATACCACTCGAGCGCATTGCCGATCACCGCCGCGGCGACGGCCCGTCTGTGGAGGCTACTTGACGCTGGTGCCATTCAAATCTCCAGCTTGCGAAAAGTGTCTCGCGGTGCGTCGTATCAACGTAGAGGCGCGTGAGTACGCCGGACAAACCGACGCTGCCCGCAGCGGCCGTCACGGAGTGTAAAGAGGGCGCAAGCTGTTTTCAAGCAGCAAAAAGGCGTCTGCCGCACTGAGCGGCAGACGCCTCGATCATCCGCGCTGAATCTCGCGCGGGCATGTTGCAGCGCATCTGCCGCGATATCGAATACACACGCGGCAAGAGCGGCATCAGGCCTTCTTGTTATATGCGCTGCACCACCCCTTGGCCGCGACCTGCTTGCCCGCGAACATCGGGCAGCCGGCGTAGGCGTCGGTGGGTTTGCCTTGATAAAAACTGCAGTTGCCGCAGTCCTGGCCCGGCGCATATTTGGCGAACTTGGCCTTGTCGACCTTGCTCGCATCCTCCTTATAGCCGAGCGCCTGCGCGGTCGGATCGCTTTCGGCGACCTTGGGTGCATCCGCGAAAGCCTGGCGCGACAGCGCGAAGCTGGACGCCACACCGATGCTCGTGATCAAAAACGTACGACGGGAAGGTTTCATGGGGACTCACTCCGTTTATATGAACTGATCGCCGTTCTGATGACAGCGGTCCCCAAGCATAGCAACGAAGCCGCCGCGCGTGACGACTCAAATGATAGAGATAAGCGAATCGGTACGACGCCAGGCTCGGACGTCACGCGTGCGATGCGGTTCGATCCGCGCAAGGCGGGCCGCCAGGTGAATGCCGGTCACTCCCGCCCGCTCAGTTCGCAGACGCGCCGCGCAATCGCGAGCGACGCCGTCAAGCCCGGCGATTCGATCCCGAACAGATTGACGAGCCCGCGCACGCCATGCGCGGCCGGACCTTGAATCACGAAGTCGGCGGCGGGCTCGCCGGGGCCCGAAAGCTTCGGACGAATCCCCGCATAAGCGGGCTGCAACGCACCGTCGGGAAGCGCGGGCCAGTACGTGCGAATCGCCGCATAGAACGATTCCGCTCGATGCGGATCGACGTCGTAGTTGATCGTGTCGACCCATTCGACGTCGGGACCGAAACGCGCCTGGCCGCCGAGATCGATCGTCAGATGCACGCCGAGACCGGCCTCGTTCGGCATCGGATAGATGAGGCGGCTGAACGGCGCGCGCCCCGAAATGCTGAAGTAGTTGCCGCGCGCGAGATAGAGCGGGGGCACGTGGCGCGCGTCGAGTCCGCGAATCTTGCGGGCCAGCGCATTCGCGTGCAGACCGGCGCTGTTGATCACGCATGCGGCGCTGATCGTGGTCGGCGCATTGCCGCCCACCTTGATGATGAAGCGGCCGTTGCTCGCCTCGATCGCTTCGACCGGCGCATGAAACGCGAACACCGCGCCGTCGCGCTCCGCATCGCCCTGAAGCGCCAGCATCAACTGGTGACTGTCGACGATGCCCGTCTGCGGCGAGAACACCGCCTCGACACATTCGAGCGCCGGTTCGAGCGCCTGCGCCTGGTCGCCGCTGATCCGCATCAGGTCGAGTACGCCGTTGTCGCGCCCCTTCGCCATGATGCTTTCGAGTTGCGGGATCTGATTGCGCGAGGTGGCGACCAGCAGTTTGCCGCAACGCGAATACGGGACGTTGCGCGCGGCGCAGTAGTCGTAAAGCAACTCGCGGCCGCGCACGCAAAGCGTGGCCTTGAGCGAACCGCGCGGATAGTAGATGCCCGCGTGAATCACCTCGCTGTTGCGCGAGCTGGTGCCCACGCCGATCGCCTCGGCCGCCTCCAGCACGATCACCTCATGTCCGCGCGCCGCCAGTGCGCGCGCCACCGCCAGGCCGATCACGCCGGCGCCGATCACTACACATTCGATTTGGTCCATGTCCCTTGACGCGGCCGATTTCGCCGCGCGCTGCCTCGTTCACCCGATACACATGAGGACAGGATGCGGCTATCGAGTGCCGCACACCGCTCGCTGTCGAACGCATCTGCCCTATCGCAACCGCTATGCAAATTGTACGACGCCGCACAGACAGCAATGGCCGTCGTCGTGAACGGTTGCGGGCGCTCGGCCGTTGAGCAGTTTCAAAGTCCCGGACGGGGCAAACACAATCGTATGGAGAAGGCCCGGTTTGCCGCCGTGAAAAAGCCGCCCGCAGGCGGCTTTTGTGCAAAAACCGCTCAAAAACCGATCGGTTTTCGGCGATTTCCGTAGTCGAGGCGGATATCGCCAGCTTCGATGCTGTCGCGTCCGTCGATGCGCGCCGCGCCGAATCCATTCAATATCGCGCGACGCATCGCTCGCGGCGATGCCTGCTTGAGCGCGTCGAGCGCGGCGTCGCCGAGCGTCTCGGGAAAGCGCAGGCCCCAGTTGTGCGCCGAGCGGATCTCGTCGTAGATCGACTGCGCGATGCGGCGCGCGCCGTCATGATCCGGCGACGGAATCTCGTACACGTTCATCCGGTTGAGGATCGGCTCGGGGATCGAGCGCTCGTCGTTGGCCGTCGCGATCCAGATCACGTGGCCGGCATTGATCGGAATCTCGGCGAACTCGTCGATGAAAGTCTGCGCGGTGTCGTGTTCGAGCAGCGCGTACAGTGCGCCGAGCGGGTCGTATTGCGAGTCGCCGGAGGCCTTGTCGATTTCATCGACGGTGATCACCGGGTTTGCATAGCTGCCGTTCACGAGCGCATCGAACACCTTGCCCGGCTTCGCGTTTTTCCATTGCGAGGAAGCGCCCGAGAGAATCCAGCCGGCCGTCAACGAACTCATCGCCACGTATTGATAGGCGGTGCCGAGCAGGCGCGCCAACTGCTTGGCAAAATGCGTCTTGCCGATACCGGGGTCGCCGAGCAGCAGGATCGGCATCAGTTCGAGCCGGTCGTCGGTTTCAAGACACAGCGCGACCTGCTTGCGGATATCGTCGAGAGGCGCGGAAAAGTTGGGCAGCGCGTCGATCAGATCGTCGATCGACGGCATCCGGTTCGGCTTCACGCAAAAGCGCAAATTGCCGGTTTTCAGCATCTTTTCGTACGTGGCGCGCAGCGCCTCGTTCGCGCCTTCGCCGAGATCGTTCAACGCGGTCTCGACCTGATCGAGGTCGTATACCCGGCTGAAGGACGCCACGGCGATTTCCTGTTTGACCATTGCTGTTGTCATCGCTCACCCCGTCTGGCTGGTCTTGCTGCGGCGGCGCCTCGCGGGCGCCGTTTCAAGTCCAGTGTAATGACGCCAGAATCGCGTGCAAGCCAGCAGTCATGCGGCTCTGCTGCTAACGACGGGTTGTTTTAGCGGCCTCACCGCCCCATCTGAAATGCACCATTGCTGAACCCGGCCCTCATGCATAGGTCACAAAAGTGTTGCGTCCATCGGGGGTAAGATGGCCCTCTCTGACTACACTGCCGGACGCAGTAACCGGAGATTTTCTTTATGTGGAAAACCAGTATCGTGGCCGTGCTGCTCGGCACCTCGCTGCTTGCGAGCGCGCAGCAACGGCCGGCCCAGCAGGTCGTGCAATGGCAATTGCAGGTGATGCGCGACGGCCAGCAGATCGACGCCTTCGAGGGCACCACCACGGTCGGCCAGGCGCGCACGGATACGCATCACAAGATGGTGCAGCATAACGTCGGATGTAAAGACCAGCCTGCCGGCAGCATCGATCTGGCGCGCACGCTGACGGTGTCGCCGCTGCAGGCGGATACCAACGAGGTCACCATGTCGATCGAAGCGCAGGAAACCTTCGAGGAAAACGCCGCGCGCCAAACCGACACCGGCTGCAAGCTGCCGCCGCAACCGCGCCAGGTGAGCGCCACCCATCCGGGCCTGAAGGTGCCGACCGGCCAATGGGCGAGCTGGACGATCGTCGACAAGGACCCGAACCTCGTCTACCGCGTGCGTGCGGGAGTCGAGAGCAGCATGAACTGAAGCGAACAACCGAACCGAACAACCGAAGCCCAAACAGAACACGTGGACAACGCGGCATGCGAAACCCAGAAGAATTGATCCGCGAGAGCATTGCGCCCAAGGATTTCGTTGCGGTGAGCTGGAACCTGCACAAAGGCCGCACGCCGCTTGGCTTTCAAGCGTGGCAGGCGATGCAGCGCTGGGTTCAGTCGACTCACGCCGACGCTTATTTTTTGCAGGAAGCCATGGCGCGGCGCATGCCGTCGCCGGTATTGGCGAGCAGTTTCGGCGCGCCGGTCGCCGATCCGTTGAGCGACATCTGGCACTGCCAGGCCACCGAGATCGCGCGCGCGCTGGAACTCGAGATCGCGCTCGGGCCGAACGTATTCAAGCCGTCGTGGCGGCATGGCAATGCGATCCTGTCGCCGCATCCGCTCGATCTCGGCGGACGCTGGGACATCTCCGCGCATCGCTTCGAGAAACGCGGTTTGTTGGTGGCGCGCGCGACCTTCGGCGGTCATTCGGTCACGCTGCTGTGCGCGCACCTTGCGCTCACGCGCTCGGCGCGTTTGCGTCAGATGAACTGGATCGCGCACTGGATCGCGAAGGAAGCGCCGGAGGGTCCGCTGGTCCTGGCGGGCGACTTCAACGACTGGCGCAATGATTCGGTGCCGCTCTTCGGCGAGCACGGCTTGCATGAGGTGGCGACGCTGCTCGGCGAATCGGGCCGCACCTTCCCCGCCTTTTCACCGGCGCTCGCGCTCGACAAGATGTTCGTGCGCGGCATGAAGCCGATCGAATGGATTCCGCCTACCCAGGAAACCGCGTGGCTTTCGGATCACTTGCCGTATATGGCGCGGTTGCGGGTTGAATGAGCGCTCGCCCGAAGTAACCAAAATATAAAACGCCAAAAGCCTTTTTCCTGAAGGCATTGCAGCGATTCACCGGGTCTCGTGCGCGCCGCTGTGTACCAATACGGCAGGGACCAGTCGGCTCGGGGAAAAGTAAGCCGCCCCACTCGCGCGAGCCATTTTCGCAAGCCGCAATTTCCTCGCGTTTCATGCCGACTTGCTCGGCGTTTGCCAGTTTTATCAGCAGGGTCAATGCTGCAGCGCACGGCGGGTTTCGGTATGATCTCGAAAATGTTGCCCGTGTGGCGCGCCTATCCGGCGCATGCCGGACAGCCGATGGCTGCCGCCCCGTGCGGCGTTCGTCCCTCGCCGGACTTTTTGCCGAAGCGCGGCCGCATCCACGCCAGGTTCTTCGCGGTGCCGGTATGCACGACATTCCAGCGCCGACGCGGCCGGCTTCAGTCATCCGCTTGACCACGCTCAACCGCCGCACCGCCGCCTTCGGGCAGCCGGCGCGGTAAAATAGCGGATTGCGCGTGCTTTCCGACCTCGGGTCAGCGCAGCATCGCCCTTGCCGTGCCGGCCGGCTAAAACGACTGGCCGCCTTTGTTTTCGCACTATCCAAGAAGCCATGAGCAACCTCAATTCACAAACCGTTCTGAGCGTCCATCACTGGACCGATACGCTTTTCAGCTTCACCTGCACGCGCGATCCGTCGTTCCGTTTCGAAAACGGCCAGTTCACGATGGTGGGCCTCGAAGTCGAGGGCAAGCCGCTGATCCGCGCCTACAGTCTCGCGAGTGCGAATTACGAAGAGCACCTCGAATTCTTGAGCATCAAGGTGCAGGACGGCCCGCTCACGTCGCGTCTGCAGCATCTGAAAGTCGGTGACGAAGTTCTGATCGGCAAGAAGCCGGTCGGCACGCTGATGGCCGACAACCTGCTGCCGGGCAAGACGCTGTGGCTGCTCTCCACCGGCACGGGCCTCGCGCCGTTCATGTCGATCATCAAAGATCCGGACATTTACGACCGCTACGAGCGCGTGGTGCTCACGCATACGTGCCGTTTCGTCGACGAGCTGGCGTACAAGGAATACATCACGGAGCACCTGCCGGCGCACGAGCACCTGGGCGAACTGGTGCAGGAAAAGCTGCTGTACTACCCCACGGTCACGCGCGAGGCATTCCAGAACCGCGGCCGCATCACCGAACTGATCGAAACGGAAAAACTGTTCGCCGACCTCGGCGTGCCGGGCTTCTCGCTCGAAGACGACCGCGTGATGCTGTGCGGCAGCCCGCACATGCTGCGCGACACGCGCAAGCTGCTCGACGACCTGGGCTTCCAGGAAGGCAGCAACAACGCGCCGGGCCACTACGTGGTCGAAAAGGCGTTCGTCGGTTAAGACGTACATTCGAATTCGCGGCTCACGCCGCGGACTCGGCAAAAGGAGCCTCCGGGCTCCTTTTTTGTTTGGCGGTTACAAGTTGACGCGCTCGGCCTGACATTTCGCGTCAGTGTTCTTCTGACAGAGCCGGTGTTGCGGAACGTCAACCGTCGCGCGAAATATCGGCGCTAAGCCTTGGTGCGCCTACATTATTTCTTTTTTTGAGATATTATCGCGGCACACGACCGCCGCTCCGGCATGCCTGCCAGAGTCCGCGCTACATGTTACTGAATGTAAATTTCGTTACGCTCGACCGTAGTAATCCGGCCGTCGAACCGTACGCGTTCCGGCCGCACCTGGAGGCTTGAGACTCGCATGCGTTCTTTCGTCTTCGCGCCGCCGACGCGCACGCGCTTCGTCGTCCGCCCCGCTTCCTGAGAGGGAAAGTCATGGATACGTCGACTGTCGTCCCGTTCGCCTCGCCTCTGCCGTCGTCACCGCCGCGTGACGGATGCGACGCGTCCGTCGCGGCCAGTGCCGTCGTGGCGTCGCCGTCGGTTGAACGTGAACTGGCACGGCTGCGCGCCCGGGTGCGCGAACTGTCGGCCGAACTCGTGCAGGCACAGGAAGCCGCCTGCCGCCATGTGGCGCGCGAACTGCACGACGGCGTGGGCGCCGAGTTGACCGCGACGCGCTTCGCGCTGGCTGGCGTCGAAACCTGGCTGCCCGCCGACGCGCCGTCCCAGTGCGCCGCCGCGCTCGCCGTCGCCAACCGTTCGCTCGACGCCGTGTGCGCCGCCAGCCGCCAGGCCGTCGCGGAACTGCATGCGCCGTCGCTCGAGGCCGGCATCGTCGGGGCGCTGGCGCAATGGACCGGCGACTTCGCCACGCGCACGCAGTTGCGCACGAGCTTTGTCTGCGCGGCCGACGTGCGTCTCACGCGCCTGCCCGCCGAAGCGGCGCTGGCCGTGTTCCGTGTCGCGCAGGAAGCGCTCAACAACATTGCCAAGCACGCGCGCGCCGAATCCGCCGACGTGCGGATCGAAACCAGCCGCCGTCATCTCACGCTGATCGTCAGCGACGACGGCATCGGCGTCACGCGCAACGCGCGCAGCCGTCGCGGCCATTTCGGCCTGAGCGGCATGCAGGCGCGCTGCGCGGCCTTCGACGGCACGCTGCGCGTGGGCGCCCGGCGCGTTGGCCAGCGCCGCGGCGACGGCGCCAGGGAATCGCGCGGCACGCTCGTGCATGCGCGTTTTGCGTGGGACGCGATGCTGGCGAACGCGCCTCACGTCGAACGCCGCGCGCTGCAATCGTGAGCACGCCGTCATGAGTCTGCGTATCCTGATCGCCGACGACCACGCGGTGGTTCGCCAGGGTGTCCGTCAATTGCTGCTCGACCGCGGCGTCGCCCGCGAAGTCACCGAGGCGCAAAGCGGCGCCGAAGCGCTCGACGCCGTCACCCTGCATGGCTACGACGTGGTGCTGCTCGACATTTCGCTGCCCGACATGAACGGCGTGGAAGTGCTCAAGCGTCTGAAGCGCAAGGCGCCGCGCGTGGCCGTGCTGATGTTCTCGATGTATCGCGAGGACCAGTACGCGGTGCGCGCGTTGAAGGCCGGGGCCGCCGGCTACCTGTCCAAAACGGTCGATGCCGCGCAGATGATCGGCGCGATCCAGCAGGTCGCCGCAGGCCGCAAATATGTGAGCCCGGCGATGGCCGAAGCGCTGGCCGACTACGTCTCCTTCGACGGCGAACAATTGCCGCACGAGAAGCTCTCCGATCGCGAATATCAGACGCTGTGCATGCTCGCATCGGGCAAACGGCTGACGGACATCGCCGCGGCGCTGTCGCTGTCGGTGAAGACGGTTAGCGTGTATCGCACACGGCTACTCGAGAAGATGAAGCTGCGCAACAACGCCGAACTGACCTTCTATGTGATGAGCAACCGCCTGGTCGATCTGAATCCGGCGATGGCGGGCTGACATCTGCTTCCGGCAACGCGACGCCGCTGCGTCGCTGAATGGCGCGCGCCCCGACGAGCGAGCGTGCGCGAGAGCGATTCTGAGCGGCCCGGCCGCGCATCGTGCGAAGGCTTTGCCGATGGCCATTGTCTGGCGCGGGAATGTGCCATCGGCATCCCGCTGGGAGGGATTTTCCGCCCTTCACCATCGCCCGTAAAAAGCTGATCCCAAAATGGTGCGGCGGCGCGCATCCGCTAAAATCGTGGGTTTTCCGACATTCGGCGCGCAAGATGCGTGCACTACTGGAGACCCCGCCAATGTCCCTGTTTCGCAAGAAGAGCGTCGAGCACATGATCGCGGCGAGCGCTCAAAACGCCGGCCTGAAGAAAGCGCTCGGCGCGCTCGATCTGACTTTCCTCGGTGTCGGCGCCATCATCGGCACAGGCATTTTCGTGCTGACCGGCACGGGCGCCGTCCAGGCCGGGCCGGCGCTGATGGTCTCCTTCCTGGTCGCGGCGATCGCGTGCGGTTTCGCCGCACTGGCCTACGCCGAGTTCGCGTCGACGATTCCGGTGGCGGGTTCCATCTACACGTACTCGTACGCGACGCTCGGCGAACTGGCCGCGTGGATCATCGGCTGGGACTTGATGCTGGAGTATGGGCTGGCCACGTCGGCGGTATCGGTGGGCTGGTCGGGCTATCTGCAATCGCTGCTGTCGGGCTTCGGCGTTTCGTTGCCCGTTGCGTTGACGGCGGCGCCGGGCGCATTGCCGGGCCAGGACACGTTCTTCAATCTGCCCGCGTTCCTCGTGATGATGGCGATTACGGCGTTGCTGTCCGTCGGCGTGCGCGAATCCACGCGAATCAACAACGTGATGGTGGCGATCAAGGTGACCGTGGTGCTGCTGGTGATCGGCGTGGGCGTCTTTCACGTGACGCCGGCCAACTGGCATCCGTTCATGCCGAATGGCTGGAGCGGCGTATTCGGCGCGGCGGCGGTGATGTTCTTCGCGTTCATCGGTTTCGATTCGGTGTCGTCCGCGGCCGAGGAGGTGAAAAACCCGAAGCGCGATCTGCCGATCGGGATCATTGCATCGCTGGGCGTGTGCGCGGTGTTGTACGTGGCGGTGGCGGCGGTTGTCACGGGCATCGTGCCGTCGGCGCAGTTCGCGGATATTCCGAATCCGGTGTCGTACGCGTTGCAGGTGGCCGGTCAAACGTGGGTGGCCGGCTTTATCGACCTGGGCGCCGTGCTGGGCATGCTGACGGTGATTCTGGTGATGGCTTATGGGCAGACGCGGGTGATCTTCGCGATGTCGCGTGATGGCTTGTTGCCCGCGAGACTGTCGCGGGTGCATCCGAGGTTTGCCACGCCGTTTTTTACTACGTGGCTGGTGGGGATTTTCTTCGGTTTGATTGGTGCGCTGGTGCCGTTGAAGGTGCTGGCCGAGCTGATCAACATCGGAACCCTGGCCGCGTTTTCGATGGTGTCGATTGCGGTGCTCGTTTTGCGTAAGACGCATCCTGAGTTGCCTCGGGCGTTTCGCTGCCCTGGTGTGCCGGTTGTGCCGGTGTTGGCTGTTGCCTCCTGTCTGTTTTTAATGGCCAATCTTCAGGCTGTCACCTGGGTGGCGTTTGTGGTCTGGTTGCTCGTTGGGATGGTTATTTATTTTGGGTATTCGCGGCGGCGGTCGAAGTTGGCGGTTAAGTAGGGGTTTTGGTTTTTTGCCTGCTCGGCGGTTTGGGTTCGTTGCCTTGGTGGGTTGGCCTTTCCTTGATTTGTTAGTGGTCTATTGGCGTTGCCCCTGTGCGGGGCAGCACCTACTTTCTTCGACGTATGAAAGCGCTGGAGCGGCAGGACCGTGAACCGCGCAGTTCGACGGCCGACCCGAGCGATGATCCAAGACCTCTGCCGGCTCGGACCAGCGTGACGCAGCGGCAAACCGGGGCATGTGAAAGAAGAACCGGAAACACCACCAACAACACTGCGGGAGCAAAAAAATCAAACGCTACAAGCCGCCCCACCCGAAGCCGCAATCTCCCGCGCTGCCTTGGCGCCTTCAACCTGCAGCAAGGTAGGCAAGGAAACCCCGTTCTTGGCCGCCGTCACCTCGGCAAGAATCGACACGGCGATCTCAGGCGGCGTCCGACTGCCGATATAAATCCCGACCGGCCCATGCAAGCGCGCGAGTTCAGTGTCGTTCAGGTCGAACTCCTTCAACCGCTCGCGCCGCGCCTGATTGTTCCGTCTGGAACCCAAGGCGCCGACATAAAAAGCCGGCGTCTTCAACGCCTCCATCAACGCAAGATCGTCGAGCTTCGGATCATGCGTCAGCGCGATCACCGCGCAACGCTCATCGAGCTTCATCTCTGTCACCGTATCGTCCGGCATCGTGCGAACGATCTTCGTGCCCGGAATGTTCCACTCCTCGGTGTACTCCTCGCGCGGATCGCAGACCGTCACCTGATAGTCGAGCCCCACCGCGATGTGGCACAGATAGCGCGACAACTGCCCCGCGCCGATCACGAGCATCCGGTAACGCGGGCCGTGAATCGTCAGCAGACGCTCGCCGTCGAAATGCACGCCGTCCGTCGCCTGCGCGTGATCGAGCCGCACGGCGCCCGTCGTCATATCCACTTCACGCGCCACGAGGCGTCCGTCTTCCACCGCGCGGCACAGTTCGGCAATGCCGCTGTGCGGCGTCAGCGGTTCGAGCACCAGTTGGATCGTGCCGCCGCAAGGCAGGCCGAAGCGATGCGCCTCTTCCGCCGTGATGCCGTACTTCACCGCCTCGGGGCGCGTCTGTTCGATGCCCCTTTGCCGCACGCGGTCGATCAGATCGTCTTCGATGCAACCGCCCGATACCGACCCCACCACGAGTCCATCGTCGCGCACCGCGAGCATCGCGCCCTCGGGACGCGGCGACGAGCCCCACGTCTTCACCACCGTCACCAGTAGCGCGCGATGTCCCTCTTCCAGCCATCGTGCGCTGGACTTCAGGACTTCGAGATCCACGCTGTCCATGATTTCTTCCTTTTCGGTGCATCGCCGCCGGACTCGCCGTCCGCGGCCTCATGCGATTCGCTATTTTGCGGCATCGTTTCATTGGCTGCAGGCTCGCTGACAGCGGGGGCCGCCGTGGCGCCCGCGTCGCCGCCCAGCTGAACGCCGAGACGCTTGAAGAACTCGCCGGCGAGCTTGCGCGCCGCGCCGTCGACCAGACGCGAGCCGATCTGCGCGAGCTTGCCGCCGACCTGCGCGCTCGCCGTGTATTCGAGCCGGGTCGCCTCGTCGCCCTCGGGCGCGAGCGTGACGCGCGTGGTGCCCTTGCCGAAGCCCGCCGCGCCGCCCTGACCTTCGAACACGATGGTGTACGTGTTCGGCGCCTCGATATCGGTCAGTTGCATGCGCCCCTTGAAGCGCGCCTTCACCGGACCCACCGACGCGCTCAGCACCACGTTGTACGCGTGCTCGCCGTCCGCTTCGATGGTCTCGCAGCCGGGAATGCACGCGTGCAGGATGTCGGTGTCGTTCAGCGCTTCCCACGCGCGTTGCTGCGAAACGGGCAGCGTATGAGTTTCGCTCAGTTCCATGGCATTGCTCCCGCGGATGTCGTGGCGGATGCGCCCGAACGCGGCGCGCGCGTGAGTTGCGCGAGGTCGCGGCCGAACGCGGCCAGACTGTCTAGATTATGAACCGGACGATGCGCGTCGACATACGGCAGGATCGCCTGTATGCCGCGCGCCTTCGGTGAAAAACCGCTGAAACGCAGCAGCGGATTGAGCCACACGATACGGTGCGCGAAGCGGCGCAGGCGGGCCATTTCGGCGCCGAGCACGTCGATCGCTTCGTGATCGAGGCCGTCGGTCACGAGCAGCACCGTGGCCCGGCCGCTGAGCACGCGCCGGGCCCAGCGTCGGTTGAACTCGGCGAGCGCGGCGCCGATCCGCGTGCCGCCCGACCAGTCGACCACCTGATCGGCGAGCGCGGCGATCGCCACGTCGGGATCGCGCTCGCGCAGCGCGCGCGTCGCGTTGGTGAGACGCGTGCCGAACAGAAACACCTGCAAGCGTTCGCGCGACTGCAACAGCGCGTGGCAGAAATACAGCACCGCGCGCGAATAGCTGCTCATCGAGCCGGATATGTCGAGCAGCAACACCAGCGGCGGTTTGCGTTCGACCACCGCGCGATACTTCCACACGGTCCAGTCGCCGCCCGCGCGCACCGCGTGCCGGGCGCTCGCGCGCAAGTCCGCGTGCGTGCCGTGCGAGGCGGCCTTCAGGCGACGCGTCGGCTCGGTGGCGAGCGGCAGGCGCTGGCCGCGGATCAGATGACGCAAGCTGCGCCATTCGTCAGCGGACAGCGAGTCGAAATCGCGGTGACGCAGGCGCTCTTCCGCGCTGAAGCTGATGTGCGCGTGCAATTCGTGCTGCTCGGTTTCCTGCTGCGCGCTGGCATGCGGCGACGGCGGCGCGCGCACGGCAAGCGCGTCCGCGAGACGGTTGTTGCGTTTGGGCGGCGGCAGCCCGTCGCGGACCTTCGGCAGCAGCAGCGCGCGCAGCTTGCCTTCCCAATCGGGATCGCGCCAGAACAGGTCGAACGCGGCGTTGAACAGTTCGCGCTCGTCGGGCGCCGATACCAGCAAGGCGGCGAGGGCCGCGCGCACGTCGTCGCGGCGGCCGAGGTCGATCCAGTGCAACGCGGCGATCGCATCGACGGCTTGCGCGGGCGACATCGGCAAACCCGCGCCGCGCAGCACGCGCACGAAATGCACGACGTTGCGGGCGAGCGTGGGGGACGCTCCGGCCTTCTCGCCAAAGCCAGCCGAATCACCGCCGCTCGCATCCGATCGCTTGCTCATGCCCGCTATCCCGGCTCGGAAAGACACTGCGCGATTTGCGCGGCGTCGACGCGCGCCAGATCGTCCTGATACTTGAGCAGGACGCCCAGCGTGTTCTGCACCGATTGCGGATCGAGCTCCGTCACCGACAGCGCTTCAAGCGCGCGGCACCAGTCGATCGTTTCCGCGATGCCGGGCGCCTTGAACAGATCCATGCCGCGCAGCCGATGCACGAAATCGACCGCGCGCCGCTGCAATTGCGCCGAGGTTTGCGGCGCCCGCGCGGCGACGATTTCCAGTTCGCGATCGCGCTCGGGATAGCCGATCCATTGATACAGACAGCGGCGCTTGAGCGCGTCGTGCACTTCGCGCGTGCGGTTCGAAGTCATCACGACGAGCGGTTTCTGCTCCGCGCGGACGGTGCCGTATTCGGGAATCGATACCTGGAAGTCTGACAGCAGTTCCAGCAGAAACGCTTCGAACGGCTCGTCGGCGCGGTCGATTTCGTCGATCAGCAACACGCGCCGCGCGCCCGGATGGTTTTCGTCCGGCATCAGCGCCTGCAGCAGCGGACGCTTCAGCAGGAATTCGCCGCGATACAAGGTGTCGTTGTCGGGGCGCTCGCCAGCGGCCTCGGCGAGGCGCAGCGCCATGATCTGGCGCGGATAGTCCCATTCGTAGAGCGCGCTGGCGGTGTCGAGGCCTTCGTAGCATTGCAGCCGCAGCATCGCGGTGCCGAGCATCCCCGCCGCGGCCTTGGCGAGTTCCGTTTTGCCGACGCCCGGCTCGCCTTCGACGAACAACGGCCGCTCCATGCGCAGCGCGAGATACAACGCGGTCGCGAGTTCGCGGCTGGCGAAGTAGCTTTGCGCGGCGAGTTGCGCGAGGGTGTCGTCGATGGAAGCAGGCTGCATGATGATCCTGAATCTGCACGGTGAAACGCGAGCCGGCGTGGCCGTCGCGCGTGCGTGAGCGAACGCGGCGGAAGTGGCGTTCCGCTGCTCGCGAATGCCACTTCGACCGCAAACGGCGGGAATCCGCTAGGCGTTCGCCTTCACCACCGCTCGCGCGGCCAGCACCGGAATCAGATGCGCGCGATATTCGGCGCTGGCATGCATGTCGGTGTTCAGATCGTCGGCGGGCACGCTGACCGCGCGTGCCGCGTCGGGCGTAAAATTCGCCGTGAGCGCGCTTTCCAGTTCCGGCACACGAAACACCGAAGCCGCCGCGCCCGTCACCGCGACGCGCACGCCGCCGGCGAACTTCGCGACGAACACGCCGACGAGCGCAAAGTGCGAAGCCGGATTGCGGAATTTCTCGTAGGCCGCGCGCTCGGGCACCGGGAACTCCACCGCGACGATCAGCTCGTCGGGCGCCAGCGCGGTCTCGTACATGCCGACGAAGAAATCGCTCGACGAAATGCGCCGCCGGTCGGTGACGATGGTTGCGTCCAAGCCCATCGCCGCAGCCGGATAACAGGCGGCGGGATCGTTGTTGGCGAGCGAGCCCCCGATCGTGCCGAGCGCGCGCACCTGGCGGTCGCCGATGTGCTCGGCAAGCTCCGCGAGCGCCGGCAACACGCGCTGGATTTCCGCGTGCTCCGCTACGTCGGCATGACAGACGGCGGCGCCGATCGTCACCGTTGTGGCGTCGACGGCGATCGTCTTGAGCGCCGGAATGCGCGTCACGTCGATCAGTTGCGACGGTTGCGCGAGGCGCAGCCGCATGGTGGGCAGCAGGCTTTGGCCGCCCGCGATGAACTTGGCGTCGCTGTCGGCGGCGATGGCTGCGGCGGCCGCTTTGGGATCCGTCGCGCGTTGATACTCGAATGAATACATGTCGAATGCTCCGCTAGGATCTCAATGGGGTTGCTTCGCGGCGTGAATCGCGGACCACACGCGATGCGGCGTCGCCGGCATTTGCAGGTCGGTCACGCCGAGCGGCGCGAGCGCGTCGATGATCGCGTTGATCACCGCCGGCGGCGAGCCGATCGCGCCCGCTTCGCCGCAGCCTTTCACGCCGAGCGGGTTGTGCGTGCACGGCGTGCCCTTCGAGGTTTCGACGGTGAAATTCGGCAGATCGGACGCGCGCGGCATCGCGTAATCCATGTACGAACCGGAGAGCAGTTGGCCGCTTTCGTCGTCGTACACGCAGCGCTCGAGCATCGCCTGGCCGATGCCCTGCGCGAGCCCGCCATGCACCTGGCCTTCGACGATCATCGGATTGATCACGTTGCCGAAATCGTCGACCGCGGTGAACTGCTGGATGTTGCACACACCCGTCTCCGGATCGACCTCGACCTCGCAGATATACGCGCCCGACGGATACGTGAAGTTGCTCGGATCGTAGAACGCGCTTTCCTCGAGGCCCGGTTCGAGCACGTCCAGCGGATAGTTGTGCGGCACGTAGGCGGCGAGCGAGATTTCCGCGAACGCCTTGGTGCGATCGGTGCCCGCGACGCGGAACACGCCGTCCTTGAACTCGATGTCTTCCGCCGCCGCTTCGAGCAGATGGGCGGCGATTTTCTTCGCCTTGGTTTCGATCTTGTCGAGCGCCTTCATGATCGCCGAGCCGCCCACCGCGATCGAGCGCGAGCCGTAGGTGCCCATGCCGAACGGAATTCGCCCGGTATCGCCGTGGACGATCTCGACGCTTTCCAATGCAATGCCGAGCCGGTCCGCGACCACTTGGGCGAAGGTGGTCTCGTGTCCCTGGCCGTGACTATGCGAACCGGTGAACACGGTCACCGAGCCGGTCGGATGCACGCGAATCTGCCCGACCTCGAACAGGCCCGCGCGCGCGCCCAACGCGCCCGCGATGTTCGACGGCGCGAGGCCGCAGGCTTCGATGTAGCACGAGTAGCCGAGGCCACGCCGCTTGCCGTTCTTCTCCGATTCCTGGCGGCGCGCCTCGAAGCCTTTCACGTCGGCGAGTTCGAGCGAGCGGGCCAGAATGGTTTCGTAGTCGCCGGTGTCGTAGGTGAGGCCGACCGGCGTCGCATACGGAAACTCGCGAATGAAATTGCGGCGGCGAATTTCCGCTGGATCGAGCTTCATCTCGCGCGCCGCCGTTTCGACCAGGCGTTCGACCACGAATGTCGCTTCGGGGCGGCCCGCGCCGCGATAAGCGTCGACGGGAACGGTGTTGGTGAAAACCGCTTTCACCTCGGCGTAGATCGCGGGCGTGGCGTACTGTCCCGCGAGCAGCGTCGCGTACAAAATGGTCGGCACGCTCGAGGCGAAGGTGGACAGATACGCGCCCATGTTCGCGATCGTGTGGATGCGCATGGCGAGGAACTTGCCGTCGGCGTCGAGCGCCAGTTCGGCCCTCGTGACGTGATCGCGGCCATGCGCGTCCGAGACGAAAGCTTCCGAGCGCTCGGCGGTCCATTTCACCGGACGGCGAATCTTCTTCGACGCCCACGTCAGCGCGACGTCCTCGGCGTACAGGAAAATCTTCGAGCCGAAGCCGCCGCCTACGTCCGGCGCGATCACGCGCAGCTTCGATTCCGGCAACGACAGCACGAACGCGGCCATCAGCAGGCGCTCGACGTGCGGGTTCTGATTCGCGACGTAGAGCGTGTAGCCGTCGTCCTGCGCCGAATAGCTCGCGTTGACCGCGCGCGGTTCGATTGCGTTCGGAATCAGCCGGTTGTTGACGATGTCGAGCGTGGTGACGTGCGCGGCCCTGGCGAACGCGGCGTCGGTCGCGGCCTTGTCGCCGTGGCCCCAGTTGTAGCAGACGTTGTCCAGCACTTCGTCGTGAACCGCGGGCTGGCCCGGATCGGCCGCGTGCGCGGTGTCGACCACGGCCGGCAACACGTCGTAGTCGACGTCGATCAGTTCGGCGGCGTCTTTCGCGGCATTGATCGAATCGGCGATCACGAGCGCGACCTGATCGCCGACGTGCCGCACTTTCGTGTGCGCGATGATCGGATGGGGCGGCTCGTTCATCGGCTTGCCGTCGGTGCTGTGAATCAGCCAGCCGCACGGCAGCCCGCCGACGTTGTCCGCGGCCATGTCGGCGCCGGTGAAGATCGCCACCACGCCGGGCGACTGCTTCGCCGCGGCGGTGTCGATGCGCTTGATCCGCGCATGCGCGTATGGCGAGCGCAGGAACACTGCGTAGGTTTGCTGGGGTAGGACGATGTCGTCGGTGTACTGGCCGTTGCCGGTGAGGAAGCGATAGTCTTCCTTTCGTTCGACGGATGCGCCGACGAGGCGATGGGAGTCGGGTGCGTTCATCGTCTGCTCCTCAGGCGGTGGCCGGCGCGGCGGCCGGGGCGGCGCTGGATGTCTTCATCCCTTCGGCGCCTTCGAGCACGGCTTTGACGATGTTGTGGTAGCCCGTGCAGCGGCACAGATTGCCGTCGAGCTCGGCGCGCACGTCGTCGCCGGTGAGATTGGGTCGACGCTCGACGAGCGAGACCGCGCTCATCACCATGCCGGGCGTGCAGAAGCCGCATTGCAAGCCGTGGCAGTGTTTGAACGCCGCCTGCATCGGATGGAGTGCGCCGTCTTTCGCGAGCCCTTCGATGGTCGTGACGTTGGCGCCTTCGGCTTGCACCGCGAGAATGTTGCAGGCCTTGACCGCGCGCCCGTTCAGATGGACGGTGCAGGCGCCGCACTGCGCGGTATCGCAGCCGACGTGCGTACCGGTTAAGCGAAGTTGATCGCGAAGGAACTGGACAAGTAGGGTGCCGGGGTCGACTGAGGCGCTGATGGGCGCGCCGTTCACCGTCAGACTGATGCTGATCGCCATGAAGTTGTCTCCTGATGGGTGAGACCGGACCTTTGGTTTTTCTTGCCTTCAGCTGCCTGCTCGTGGGGTCCGATAGGGTGCTGCGGTTTTTTATGAGTCTGCCGAAAAGTAAAGCACAAATTGGGGGGACGCGGGGTGGAATTTTTTTCGCCTGGGCGGCGGTGGGGGTTGTGGGGTTTGTGGGGTTGGTTTGTTGGCCTTTTCTTGTGGTGTTAGTGGTCTATTGGCGTTGCCCCTGTGCGGGGCGGCACCTACTTTCTTTGCCGGCCGCAAAGAAAGTAGGCAAAGAAAGCGGCTCACACCGCCAGTTCTGAAGCGGGTCCGCTGGCTTGGAGGGCGTAGTGGTGCGATAAACGGATGATCCCTCGCGCAGCTAGCGTCAGTGACCAGGCCGTCATCCGCTCCCACTCCGCACTGCGTGCGTCGCGGAGGGGTCTGCCAGGGAAACCATGGGCTTCGTTTGCGCACGTGGGAGCCATCGGCTTCGCCTCGGCGAGGTGCTGAAATCGCGCGGTTGTTTTGGAGATGCCGCTGGTCGCAGCGCGCTGGAGGCAACGCCATAAATACAACGCCCTAAGTGCCGATCTCGGTGCCGGTTGCGGGGCGCCGGTCGCGGCGCGGCGCTAATAGTCTGACGGCGCATCGACGCGCGGGAAGTCGCCAGCGGTTGGTGAAGCGGCGCTTGGCGCGTGCAGCACTAAAGGTGTGGAGATGTACTGCTGACCGCCGAAGCAGCCTGCGGTTTGACGAAGCGCAGCCGGAGGAATGACTGCCTTGTCACGAGCGCGTCTGGTTTCGCGCATCGCCGAGGCGAAGCCGATGGCTCCCACCACGCACAAATGAACCGCCGGTTTCCGCGCGTGCCCCTTCCGGCGAGCGCGCAGCGCGAGGCGGGAAGTATGACTGCTGTGTCACGAGCGTCGAATGCGCGAGGGCACCGATTCCAGATGCACCACTGCCCCCTCCAAGCCAGGAGACCCACTTGAAAGCTGGCGGTGTGAGCCGCTTTCTTTGCCTACTTTCTTTGCGGCCGGCAAAGAAAGTAGGTGCCGCCCCGCACAGGGGCAACACTAATAGACCACTAACAACACAAGGAAAGGCCAACGCCCATAACAGCACAACCACCGCCGCCCAGGCAAAAAAACCACTACATCAACCCACAAACCACAGCAGCAACAACCGACCCACCCACCAACACCACCCCCACCAACCGACGCTTATTCAGCTCAGTCCACAGCAACACACCAGTCAACGAAAGCAGAATCATCCCGCCAGCGATCGTATCGATCAACAACACCCACCCGACGCTCAATCCCACGCCCCGGTGCAGATTATTCATCGTGGTAAGAAACGAGTTGTGCGTGCGCTTCACCGCGACAAAGCCATTGCCCACCCAGTACTCAGCCTGCACATTCTGCGTCGGCCCAAAAATGCCGACCTGCCAGAATTCCGGCTGCATCGTGCTGCGATCGCCCCAGGCCACCGGATGCGCCGGCTCGCGTTTCGCCTTGCCCGGCTTGCCGTCGATCTTCAGTTCGCTCTTGAGCCACTTCGCCATGTCCATCGGCGAGTGCAGTTGCTTCTGCGGCACGGAAATCTGCATCTCCTCGACCTGCGGCTCACCCGACGACACCTTCAGCGGCCCGGCCCGATGATTCAACAGGAAACCCGTCGCGCCGAACATTAGCCCGAGCACCGCGCCCCACAAGCCGACCCAGCCATGCACCTTGCGCAGCCACTTGATGAAATTCGCGCGCCGCGAACGCTGGCGCCGCGCCGCCTGCTCGGCGTCGTCTATCAGATGACGACCGCGCTCTGGAGCGTGAGCGCTGTATTGCGTGCCACCCGCGGCAGGTTTCAGGTCGATCGATTCAGGCGCGTTCACATCCAGGCTCCAGGCGCAGCAGGTTAATCATCGCCGGCGCGCGGCGACAACGCGCACGCTCACAGCAGTAGTGAATGAGGTATCGAAAGGAGGGGCCGGACGACCCGGCTTGCGGTCCGGGCCGTCCGGTTGAGAGGCTGGCTGGCCGTCACAGAGGAGGAGAAATGTGACGAACGCTGGCGATGCCTTTCAATTGAGAATCGCTATCATTACACGATAATGGTATTTGCTCAATCGCAGCGCGCGACATCCGCTTGACATCCAGACGGCGCAAACGGACTCTAGCGGGCGACCCCGTCAATGTTGCGGTTCTGGATACCTGCCTGCCATGCGTCTTTTCTCTTGCGTCTGTCTTGCCTCGTTGGGCTGGCTTGCCGGCGTCCACGCCGCGAACGCGAACAGCGCGGCGAAACTGGACGATCCCTATACGAACGAAGGCGAAACCCAGACCTTCACCGTCAACGCCGACGGCTCCTACGCGAAGCTCGATTCAATGACGCTGCGCGTCAACAACGAAGCAGGCGTCGCGCGGGCGGCGCAGCAATACGTCTGGTTCAACCGCAACATGGCGGACGTGCAGATCCTCGAGGCCTACACGACCACCGCGGACGGCGTACGCCATGACGTGCAGCCCGAGCAGATCCGCGACGTGCAGGAAGCGCGCTCGTTCGACGCACCGATGTTCCAGGACATCCAGGAAAAGGTGATCGTGTTCCCTGCCGTCGAACCCGGCGCGCGCGTGCATCTCACCTACCGCAAAACGCAAAAGCAGCCGATCGTGCCGGGAGAATTCAGCGACTTCACGGCGCCCGAACTCGCGCCGACGCGCAACTTCCGTCTGATCTACGATCTGCCCGCCAACAAGCCGCTCTATGCGGACGCGCGCGGCTTCACGGCGCTCGAACCGGTGACGCGCGAGGGCCGCACGCGCTACGAATACCGCTATGACAAGGCGCATTTCAGCCGCCTCGAACGCGGCTCGATTGCATACGTGTCATACGGCGACCGGCTGATGGTGTCCACCTTCCCCGACTACGCCACGTTCGCCGCAAGCTATCGGGCGTCCGCCGCGGATCCGGACGCGCGCGACGCCGCCGTCACGCTGCTCGCGCGGAACCTCACGGCGCATGACCGCACGCCGCGCGACAAGGCCAAGACGCTGTACGACTGGGTGCGCCGCAGTATCCGCTACGTGGCGATCAACGTCGGACGCGGCGCCGTGGTGCCGCACAGCGCGAGCGCGGTCCTCGTCAACCGCTATGGCGACTGCAAGGATCACGTAGCGCTCTACGGCGCGCTGCTCGACGCGGTCGGCATCCGTAACGAGCCGGCCTTGATCAGCAGCGGCACGATCTACACGCTGCCGAGCGTGCCGGGCTATGGCGTCACCAATCACGTCATCACATGGCTGCCGGACTTGCAGCTCTACGCCGACTCCACGGCGTCGAATGTGGAATTCGGCTTTCTGCCCTCGTCCGATATGAACCGGCCGACCGTGCTCGTCGGCCAGGGCGTGCTCGCGCGAACACCCGCCACCGCGCTCGTGACGCGCAGCACGGACCTGTCGATCAAGGTCCAGCCGGATGGCTCCGCGAGCTTCACGTATCGGCTGGAAGCGTCCGGCGCGTCCGTTGAACAGACGCGCGCCCTGCTACGCCGGCAGACTCACGCGCAACGCGAGGAGTCGATCCAGTCCGAGTTGCGCAGCGCCAATCTGCGCGGCACCGCGACGCTCGCCACCAGCGACCTCACGGTCGCCGACGGCCCGCTGACCATCACGATGAAGGGCACGCTGGAAAATCTCGCGGTGCCGGGCGCGGCAGCGGCCATTCCGGCGCTGACGAGCCTCGCCGGCGGCTTCGCGGCGGACGCGCGTTACTGGCTCGGCGAACGCGAGCGCACGCAGCCGTTCGTCTGCCACAACCTCGTGTTGCATGAACGGGCGCGCGTCGAATTGCCGGCCAATTTTCGCGTGCTCGACATGCCGGAGGCGCAGCGAACGCGAAACCGCTTCGTCGATTTCGAGTCGCAGTACACGTTCGATCCGCACGGCAACGCGGTGACGATGACGCGCGAGGGCGCCACCCATTTCGACAGCGACGTCTGCACGCCCGACGACTTCGCGCAGATGCGCCCCGCGATCGAAGCGATCGGGCGCGACGTGCGCGCCGAAGTGATCGTCAAGTCGACGCTGGTGGAATCGTCGAATGTGGCATCGCAGGCGCCTTGAAGCGCTGAACACATTGAGCCGCGCGGGCGCGCGAACACCGACCGCTCAAACCGGCCACAACGGGCCTTCCTGCATCGCGCCGAGCTGCTCGCGCAGTTCGAGGATGCGCTCTTCCCAATAGCGCTGCGTGTTGAACCACGGGAACGCGGCGGGAAACGCCGGGTCGTCCCAGCGACGCGCGAGCCACGCCTGGTAGTGAATCAAACGCAGCGTGCGCAACGCTTCGACGAGATGAAGTTCGCGCGGCTCGAAATCGCAGAAGTCTTCGTAACCGGCAAGCAGATCCGTCAATGCACGCGACGCCTCGGCGCGCTCACCCGGCAGCAGCAGCCACAAATCCTGCACGGCCGGACCCATGCGGCTGTCGTCGAAGTCGACGAAATGCGGCCCCGCGTCGGTCCAGAGCACATTGCTCGGATGGCAATCGCCGTGCATGCGAATCATGCGAATCTCGCCCGCGCGCTCGAACGCTCGCTCGACGCCTTCGAGCGCGAGGTTCACCACGGTTTCCCATGCCGTGCGCACATCGTCGGGCACGAAGCGCTGCGACAGCAGGAAGTCGCGCGGCTCATAGCCGAAGGTGTGGATGTCGAGCGTGGGACGCTCGATGTAGTTCCGCGTCTGCCCAACGGCATGAATGCGGCCGATGAAACGCCCCAGCCATTCGAGCGTGTCACGCCGGTCCAGATCGGGCGCGCGGCCGCCGCGCCGCTCGAAGATCGAGAAGCGAAAACCGTCGAAATCATGCAGGGTACGGCCTTCGAAAACACGCGCGGGCACCGCCGGAATTTCGCGCGCGGCGAGATCGGCGACGAACGCGTGTTCTTCGAGAATGGCGGCGTCGCTCCAACGCTCCGGCCGATAGAACTTCGCGACCACGGGCGGACCGTCTTCGACGCCGACCTGGTAGACGCGGTTCTCGTAGCTGTTGAGCGGGAGCATGCGGCCATCGGTACGCACACCGACGCTGGCGAGCACGCTGTCGAGCGCGTCGAGCACGATTTCCGGCCTGAGCCGGGCGAAAGGGACGGCGCTATCGGCGTCGTCCCGCGAATCGGGAGTGTCGTTGTTCATGGGCGCATTGTGCGCCGTGCCGCTGTCAAAGACGAGGGTCACGGCTCACCACGCCGCTCGTCGCGCGTCTTACAACTGACAGACAAGTCGAACGCAAACTGCTTTCAATGCATCTGCGCGCTCGACGGACGCACGAGTTCGCCGGTATCGATCAGGTCTTCGAGGAAAAAGGGTTCAGTGTTCAGTTGCGGCGAAGCGCCGGGCTCGCCGGCATACCACGCCACCATGGCCATGTCGCCGAGAATGCGCATGACGATCCCGCGCGCGCCTTGCGGCACGGCGATATGCACCGATCGGACAATGGAACCGATTTGCATGATGTTTCCCCGTTCTCCCATAGCCGGCTTTATGGTTTCCTCGCCGGTCAAGGTGATGATAAAAGCGCCGCTTCGCCGATGACGTTGCGAACGCCCCCAATCTGCTGCGCGTCAACCGCGTGAGAATTTCGAATCATTGTTCCCGTTTTGCGGGGCCGTGGATAGCGCGAACAAAAGGGACTTCACCCGTCGTTTCGCGTCATCCCCATCACGGTGCGCCGAGCCGATGATGCCGAGCGCGCCGTAACGAGACCATCATAAACCCTGCGAGGGCGAGACATCAAAACCAGGCAGCGGTCCGACAGTCCGCCCATCATGGCCGGCGCGCCACCTCAGCGCTTTTTTCAGCGTATCGTTAACGCCTTTCAATGCGTTGCACCCGCCAACGGAGATTCCTTGGTCGCGCCGCCGGAGTGTCATCGGCCTATCGCTTCGGCTCTTTCTTTTTCCGCCTCTTTCATGTTCCCCGCCGTGCCCGACGCCCACCCCATTCCCTATCTCGAACGCGGCACGCGTGCCTATTGGCGTGCCAGCATCGCCCTGCTGTTTGCGGGCTATGCCACGTTCTCGCTGTTGTACTGCGTGCAGCCGTTGCTGCCGTCGTTTTCAGCGGCGTTCAATGTGACGCCGGCCGAAAGCAGTTTGTCGCTGTCGCTGACCACGGCGGCGCTCGCGCTTGCCGTGTTCATCGCCGGTTTCGTTTCGGAAGGCTGGAGCCGCCACCATCTGATGACGCTATCGCTGATGGCGTCCGCGCTGCTGACGATCGGCGTCTCGATCGCGCCGCAGTGGCATCAACTGCTCGTGTTGCGCACGCTCGAAGGACTCGCGCTCGGCGGCGTGCCCGCCGTCGCGATGGCGTATCTCGCCGAAGAAGTACACCCCGAAGGGCTCGGCCTGGCGATGGGCCTCTATGTCGGCGGCACCGCGATCGGCGGCATGGCCGGGCGTGTGATTACGGGCGTCGTCGCGGATCTGTTTTCGTGGCGGATCGCGATCGGCACGATCGGCGTGCTCGGCATTCTGTCGACGCTCGCGTTTCGCGCGCTGCTGCCGCCGTCGCATCATTTCGTGCCGCGGCGCGGGCTGGGTTTCAACCATCACCGCACCGCGCTGCTCAAACAGTTCACGCGACCCGGCCTGCCCTTGCTGTTTCTGCTCGGCTTCGTGCTGATGGGCAGTTTCGTCACGCTGTACAACTACATCGGCTACCGGCTGCTGGCGCCGCCTTATCGATTGAGTCAAGCGGAGATCGGCGCGATCTTCATCGTGTATCTGGCGGGCGTGATCGCCTCGCCGTTGTCGGGGCGCATGGCCGATACCTTCGGCCGCGCTCGCGTGCTGATCGGCAGCCTGGCGCTGATGGCGCTCGGTCTCGCGCTCACGCTGCTGCATCCGCTGACGGCGATCGCGCTCGGCATCGCGTGTGTGACCTTTGGCTTTTTCGCGGGACATTCGGTGGCAAGCGGGTGGGTCGGCCGGCTCGCGAGAGAAGCCAAGGGCCAGGCCGCCGCGCTGTATCTGCTCGCGTATTACCTCGGTTCGAGCCTCGTTGGTTCGTATGGCGGTCACGTATGGGCCGGTTACGGATGGAACGGCGTCGCGGGACTAGTGGGCGTGCTGCTCGTCATCGGCCTCGCGGCGGCCTTGAGGTTGCGCGGGTTGCGTGGGTTGCGCGCACGCGAACGCACAGCCGCTTGATCGAGTCGATTCGCCGCGCATCGGATCGCTATAGAAAGTAAGGCCCGCGTAAGCATGCGCTTCGCCGTTTTGGCGCTGTTTGTTGCGGCGCGCCAATTGCGGCGCGCCTTGGCAGCGCGGGCTCAGCGGCTTGCGAATAAGCAAGGCCGCAGCTCGATGCGTCGTTACGTTGGCTGGAGCGTCACCTATACTCGTATCGGACGTTGGCAGCGCACGACTCCACAAAACAGAGCCGCTGCTTGCGCCGGTAATACATAAGGAGACGACTATGACGACCTACTTCACGATCGGCGATTTCATCCTGGTGATTCCGATGGCGTTGGCCGGGGCGCTGTTTGTCGGCGCGCTTCCGTGCAAGACGGAATTCCGGCACAACGTGCTGCGGGTACTAGGGGCGCTCCTCGGCGTGGTGTTCGCGGTCGTGCTGGTCGAAGGCTTACCCGCGCTGGTATAGCGAAAAAAAGCCGCCTCCCGGGCGGCTTTCTCTATCTCCACGGCATATCCGCGGCGTGAAACTCGCGCGGATCAGATCGCCTGATCCGTCGACGGTTTTTCCCACAGGTTGATGCCGCCTTCGGTCGCGTAGCGATCGATCTCCGCCAGTTCTTCCTTCGAGAACGCGAGGTTCTTCAACGCGCCGACGTTCTCGCGCACCTGCTCCGCACGGCTCGCGCCGATCAGCACCGAGGTGACGCGCGAATCGCGCAGCGCCCAGGCGAGCGCCATCTGCGCAAGACTTTGCCCGCGGCGCGCGGCGATGTCATTGAGCTTGCGCACGTGCTCGATGTTTTGCGCGCTCAAATGCTCCTGCTTCAACGAACCGCCGCCCGGCTTGTTCACGCGCGCGTCTTCCGGCACGCCGTTCAGGTACTTGCCGGTCAGCAGGCCCTGAGCGAGCGGTGTGAAGGCGATGGCGCCCGCGCCGACCTTCTCCAGCGTATCGAGCAGTTCATGTTCGATCCAGCGATTGAGCATGTTGTACGCGGGCTGATGAATCAGCAGCGGCACCTTGTATTCGGCGAGCAGCTTCGTCATTTCGAGCGTCTTGGTCGCCGAGTACGACGAGATGCCGATGTACAGCGCCTTGCCCTGCTGCACCGCGCTCGCCAGCGCACCGGCGGTTTCCTCGAGCGGCGTGTCGGCGTCGAAACGATGCGAATAGAAAATGTCGACGTAATCGAGGCCCATGCGTTGCAAGCTCTGATCGAGGCTCGCAAGCACATACTTGCGCGAGCCGCCGCCCTGGCCGTATGGGCCCGGCCACATATCCCAACCCGCCTTCGACGAAATCAGCAGTTCGTCGCGATACGGTTTGAAATCGTCCTTGAAGAGCCGGCCGAAATTGGTTTCCGCGCTGCCGTACGGCGGGCCGTAGTTGTTGGCGAGATCGAAGTGAGTGATGCCCAGATCGAAGGCCGTGCGCAGAATGTCGCGCTGCGTGGAGATCGGCGTGGTATCGCCGAAGTTGTGCCACAAGCCGAGCGACAGCGCCGGCAGTTTGAGACCCGACTTGCCGCAGACGCGGTACTGCATGTCCGAATAGCGTTCTGAAGCTGCTTCGTAAGCCATTGCTAGAGTCCTTGATGTTGAGGCCGCCCGATTATGTCGGGCGTGGGGAATCGCATGGTGCGGGAGGCGTGCTGTCTTTATGTTTATGTAATGTTCGTGCGACTGCGTGCGGCAAGATCGTTATGGTAGCCAATCGACGCAATGCGTGCAGACGCCCAGCATGCGGGATGGACGATTGCTGGCGGGTCCCCTACACTTTCGCCGATCAAGGCTGATGGGAGAAGTGCATGGCGAAGGCGATTTCAATCGCGCTGATTGTCGGCGGTATCGTGCTGCTGTATTTCGGCGGGCAGGCGTTCAATTCGGTTAGCAGCGACGTGTCGCGCGTGTTCACCGGCTCGCCGACCAACAAGGCGATCATGCTGATCGTGGGCGGTGTCATCGCCACTATCGCGGGACTGACCGGAATGGCGTTGTCCGGACGCAAGCGGTAAGCGTAAGCAATAAGGCGAAAGCGGTAAGCGGCTTGCCGCGCGGGCGGCGCGTTGCATCCCGCGCGCTTTGGACGCACGCGAACGAGCGCCGCCGCTTCGGTCAGAAACTTAAAAAGCGATCTCGGGCTTCGCGGCCGAGCGCGTACCGGGCAACGGCACGTTGCTCGCGCCGTGATAGGTGTACACGAGAGAAAACTTCACCTGATCGCTGAGGTTCTTGCCGGCCGAATGCAGTGTGTTGCAATGAAAGAACACCACGTCCCCGGCCTTGAGTTCAGGCGAGACCGCGTTGCGAATCCATGCCTGATTCTCTTCCAGATCGGAACGGAAAAACTTGGCTTCGTCGAACCGGTCGGACGTGAACGCCGCACTGTGCGACTTCGGCACCAGCCACAGTGCGCCGTTGTCCACCGTCTCCGAACCGATGGCGAGCCACACCGACACCAGGTCGTCCCGTTCGAACGACCAGTAACGCACGTCGCGATGCCAGCCGGTCAAACTGCCGTACTCGGGATGCTTGGTCATCATGCAGTTGTGATGCGCCCGCGACAGGCGGGGTTCCTCGCCGAAATACAGCTCCATCCAGCCGCGAATTTCCGGCGCGGTGGCCCATTGCGCGAAGCTCGGATGACGCCCATACGCATCCAGCAGCCGCCGGACCGTATGACCGCCTGCCGCATGCCTCGACGTCGGCGCGCCCGGGTACTGCAGATCCGCCTCGAACTCGATCGGCGCCGCGGCTTCCTCTAACTGCCGCTGGGCAATCTGCCTGAGTTCATTGCAACGCTCCGGCGACACCAGTCCGGGCACGACGACAAAGCCCTGCTCCCGCAACGTGTGAATCTGCTCTTTCTTCGAGTGAAGTGACATGGTGCTCCGCGACTGTCGACTAGCTGATGCTCGATTGTAAAACGGGCGCGATCAGGCTGCGTGCTGTTCGCCTTGCGAAAAGTCATGAGATGCGCATTACCCCGGTTCCCAACGACGAACCGTCTAGCACGCTCGATGGGCAAACACGCACGATCGTCGATCATGGAGGGCACGGCCGAGGGGCGCGCGCGGCAATCGGGCGCCCCGTGAAAACCCTGGCTCGCAGGGTAAAAACGGACTTTCTGACGTCACGAATCGCGTGTAGCCTGCACGCATGTTGATCGCCATTCCCACACTTTCACGGCGCGCACAGGCCGTCCACGCCGATTCCGCCGTCCCTCGTGCGCTTTCAAATCGAATTCCGGGCTTTCACGCCGTCCCTCGCGACCACGCCATTGGCACATTTGGTGCTGCGGTTGGCACACATTCCGTCGCGCGACACGTTGCCCACTTCTGAAGCCATGCATACTCTTCTGAGCACCCGTCTTACTCGCGCCGCGTTGAAAGCGGCGCGTCCGGCGCGCCGCCACGTCGTGCGTGCGCTGCGTCACCACGCCACGCGCACTCGCGCATTGGGCGAACAATGGCGCGAGGCCAAAGCGGTCGACGGCATTCGCACGTGGTTCCATACCTTCTTTTCGGCACTGCGTCTGCAAGGCGGTTCGCGCCGTTTTTCGCTGCGCACGCTGCTACGCAAACCGACGCCGCTGCGCCTCGCCGCTACGCGCCGTGCGGCGCCGGTCGCCGTGCCGCAGAGCACGAGCCGCCGGCCGCGCCGCATGTCGACGAGCGGCAGCACCGGCTGGTTTGCGTTTGCATTCGCGAGCCGTTGAGTTTGGTGCGCTGGGTTTGGTGCGCTGAGTTCGGCGCGTTGAGTTCGGCGCGTTGAGTTCGGCGCGTTGAGTTCGGCGCGTTGAGTTCGGCGC